>Ga0209382_10000961_pt1 | contig 46656 bp, 41 predicted proteins | sample SoiMetdeltSBSDD5_FD_187599 | JGI IMG/M metagenome (GOLD analysis project Ga0209382, IMG submission 187599) | Bulk soil microbial communities from a Populus tree surrounding site in Tennessee, USA - Soil MetaG P. deltoides SBSDD5 (SPAdes) (version 2) | ecosystem: Environmental > Terrestrial >...
CACGAGGCCGGAGGCCTTGGCCTCTTCGACGAAACCGCGAAGATAGGCGAGCCCGGCGTCGCGGCCGCGCGGCACGCCGACCGCCTGCGGGACTTTCATGAAGGAGCCGTCCAGCATGCGCGAGCCCGGCAGTTTGGCGACGAGCCCCATCAGCGCTTGCGCCAGTCCCGCCAGCGCGTCGACCTTCCCGGTGACGAGCAGATCGAACGCCCCGTCGGCATTCGGCGCGCGCACGAGCTGGGCCGCCTTCAGATTTCGGCTGAGGAACAATTCGTAGTTCGCGCGTGCCGGCGCCGCCACCCGCACGCCCGCGCGGTCGACGTCCGCGACCGCGCGCAACGGCGAGCCGGCGGGCACCAGATACGTCGCCTCGATCTCGAGATAGGCGGCGCTGAAGCCGATCTCGCCCTCGCGCGCGGGATCAATGCCGAGAAACGCGATGCTCCAGGCGCCGGTCTTGGCGGCATCGACCATTGCCGCGACGCTCGTGTAGGCGACGAGGTCGACCGGCACGCCGAGCCGCTGAGCGAGCTCACGCGCGAGGTCGATGGCGACTCCGCGAGACTCACCGGTGGCCGGGTCCTTCGTGGCGAGAATGAAGTTGCCGTAATTGATCCCGGCACGAAGCGTCCCGGTCGGTGCGAGATCGGCGCGCGCGGCGGACGTGGGTTGGCCCATGGCCGACGATGCTAGCAGAATCGCGAGCGCCAGGCCCGCCCCGGCGGCTCGGATCACTTCGGCGTGACCGCCCCACCGGCGATGAGCCGATCGACGTCGCGCTCGGCGAAGCCGGCCCACGTCAGAATCGCCCGCGCCTCGCTGCCGAAGGCCGCGGTCGGCGGGCCGGGGACGAAGCCAGTCTCGTCGACCTGCACGGGAGGTCCGAGCACGGTAACCGGTCCCAGCGTCGGATGCTCGAAGCGCTGGAACATCGCGTTCGCGACCGGCTGGGGATCATCGAGAATCTCGAGCGGCAGGGCGACGCCGCTCGCGGGCACGCCCGCGCCGTCGAGCGTGGTTTTCCACTCCTGGGTTGTTCGCGAGGCGATGGTCGCCTCCACCGCCGCCCGCAGCGCCGCGTAGTGCGCATTGACATCCGGCACGGCGCCGTTGAGGGCGGGATCGTCGTGACCGATCGCCGCGATGAACTTGCGACGCAGCGACGGGCTGCCGCACGCGACGGCGAGCGCGGCGTCCTTCGTCGCATAGGTCCGGATGTACACCGCCTGCGAGGCGACCACGCGGTTACGTGGCATGCGCTCGACCTGCTCGGCGAACGGAACACCGCCGGCGCGAGCCTGCACGAGCCATTCGACGAAGTCCGCGTGGCGCGGCGCGTCCAGCGCATCCACGCGCACCATCAGATTGTTCTGCAGCGCGAGCGAGGCGAGCAACAGCGAGGTGTCGACACGGCCGCCGCGGCCGGTGCGCTCGCGGCGATAGAGCGCGGACGCCACGCCGAACGCCAGCAGCGCGGCGGCCATGTAGTCGGCGATCGGCGACTCGCCCGTGGTGGGCAAGCCGTCTTTCACGCGTCCGCCCGTCACCATCAATCCGCTGCGCCCCTGCACCACGAGGTCCATGCCCGCCAGGCCGGCGTCGGGTCCCCTCGCACCGAACGCGGTGACGCTGCCGACGATCACACGCGGGTGGCGCACGGAGAGCTGCTCGTATTCGAGTCCGAGCTCGGCCGCGAGGCCGGGGCGCATGTTCGTGAGAACGACGTCGGCGCGCGCGAGCAGCATCTCTAAGATCTCGCGCGCGTCGGCATGGCGCAGGTCGAGCGGCAGCGCGTGCTTGCCACGGTTGCGGATCAGGAAGTGCCGGCTCTCGCCGCCGCCGAGCGGCGCGATGTGGCGGCTCGGCTCACCCTCGAGCGGCTCGATCTTGATGACACGCGCGCCGCCGTCCGCGAGCACCTGACCCGCCCACGGCACGGCGATGAAGTGGCCGAACTCGATGACGGTGACGCCGTCGAACGGACGCTCTGAGCTCACGCGCTCAGCCTTGCATGAAGGCGTTCCACTCCGGCGTGGCGATCGCGCGGTCGAGATAGCCGAAGGTGCCCTTGTCGCGCACTTCGCGCGCGGCCTCGACCATGCCCGTCATCGCCGCGCGATAGAGCGAGGTCGCCAGGCTGATGCGCCGCACGCCGGCCGCTTCCAGCTCGGCGGCGGTGAACGACTTGCCCTTGATGCCGACCATGAAGTTGAAGGGCTTGCCGAGCGCGCCGCAGACGGCGCGCACCGCTGCGAGGTCGGGCAACCCGGGCGCCATCAGCACGTCCGCGCCCGCTCGCTCGAACGCCTGCAGACGCTTGATGACCTCGTCGAGGTTCGGGTTGCCCCGGAGGAACCCCTCGGCGCGCGCGGTGAGGGTGAACGGAAACGACAGCCCGCGGGCCGCCTGCACCGCGGCCGCCACGCGCTCGGTCGCGTGGCCGATGTCGTAGAGCGGCTTTTGCTTGGTGCCGGTGGCGTCCTCGATGGAGCCGCCGACGAGGCCGACGCCGGCGGCGAGCCGGATCGTCTCCGCCGCCGCCTCGGGCGCGTCGCCGAAGCCCTTTTCGAGATCGGCCGATACAGGCAGCTCGGTCGCGGCCGCGATCGCGCGACAGTGCTCGAGCGCCTCGTCGCGCGTGACGGCGCCGTCGCGTCGCCCCAGCACGCCGGCCTGTGCGCCGCTGGACGTGGCCAGCGCCGGAAAGCCGAGCGCGCCGAGCGCGCGCGCGGAGCCCGCGTCCCAGGCGTTGGCGATGACGAACGCGCGCGGGCCGCGATGAAGCGCGCGGAACGCGGTGGCCTTGTCGGTCTGATTCGTGGGCATCGTGGTCTCCTGGAACGCGCGGCCTACCAGGCGAGCGCGTACGTCGGACGGCGCGGGTCGGCGCCGGCCGAGAGCACGCCGCTGTCGGGATCACGCCGCGTGACGACCGCGCCGATCCCGCACGCGCCGATCTCGGTGACGTCGTGCCCGAGCGCGCGCAGCTCGGCGCGGGTGCTCTCGGGAATCGTTGCCTCGACGTTGAGCTGGCCTGGCTTGTAGACGCGCGGATAGAACGAGTTCACGAGGGTCTGGGTCGCGAAGCGTGGAGCCTCGACCGCCTGCTGCGGGTTCATGCCGAACAGCAGCAGGTTGAGGATGATCTGCAGATTGGCCTGCGCCTGGTCGTCGCCGCCCGGGCAGCCGACAGTCATGATCGGTATGCCGTCGTCGCAGATGAGGTAGCTCACCAGTGTCGTGCGCGGACGCTTGCCCGGCGCCAGCGCGTTCGGGTGGCCGTCCTCGAGCACGAACATCTCACTGCGCGTGCTCAGCGTGCAGCCGAGCGCCGGCGAGAACGCCGACTTCCGAAACACGCCGCCGCTCGCGGTGAGCGCGATCATGTTGCCCTGACTATCGATCGCCGCGATGTGCGTGGTGCCGTCCACCGCGGCCGCCGTCGCCGACGTCGCCGTCGCCGACGTCGCGGCGACGACGCCCGGCGTGCCGGGCGATGGCGCGGCCGGGATCGCACGGTCGGGCCGGATCAGCGCCGCGCGCTCGGCGAGATACCTCGGTGACAGAAGCTCCGCGAGCGGCACGTCCGGCACGTCGCCGTAGTAGCGCTCGCGATCGGCGAACGCCAGCTTGAGGCTCTCGGACACCACGTGGATGTAGCGCGCGGAGTTGTGGCCGAGCGCGCGCAGGTCGTGCGTGGCGAGCATTCCCAGCGCCTGCATCAGAATCGGACCCTGCGTCCACGCGCCCTGGCCGAGAATCTCGCGGCCGGCGAAGGTGGTGGACAGCGGCGGCTCCACACGCGCGCGATAGCCGGCCAGATCGCTCGCGCGGAGCAGACCGCCGCATGACTCGGAGAACGCGCCGATCAGCGCCGCGATGTCGCCGCGGTAGAAGCGTTCGCGCGCAGCGACGATGCCGGCGCGGCGATCGCCGAGCCTTGCGTCCACTTCGACGAGACGGCGCAGCGTGCCCGATAGCGCCGGCTGCGCGAACGGCTCGCCCACCCGCGGCGCCTGTCCGCCCGGATAGAACACCGCATCGCCGCCGGGCGGATAGAGCGCGAACTGCGTCCGGGTCTCCGGGATCGCGAGCATACGGTGCATGTACTCGTACATCGGAAAGCCGTGCTCGGCGTACTGCAGCGCGGGAATCAACACCTCCGTCACCGACTTCGTGCCGTACGTCTCGAGCAGCGTGAGATAGGCGTCGACGGCGCCGGGCACCGTGAACGACAGATGCGCGTCGGGTCCCGGCCCGGTCGGAATCCGGTCGAGGCCGCGCCGACGAAACACGTCGATGGTGGCCGCGGCGGGCGCTGTCCCTTGCCCGCTTACGGTGAGGCGCTCGCGCCGACGCGCGTCGTACACCATCGCCACGCACTCGCCGCAGAGCGTGTACGAGGCGGTGGGCTCCACCACGGCGGCCGCGAAGCCCGCCGCGGCGGCGGCATCGAACGCGTTGCCTCCGGTCAGCAGCATGCGCATGCCCGCCATCGACACGAGCGGATGGCCGGCCGCGACGACGCCGTGCGTACCGGACACGACGGGGCGCGTGGTCGCCCGCTCGGAGGCATGATGCTCGATCTCGTGGACGCGCGGGAGCTGGTTGGTCACGGCGGCAGCCTATGGGCGCACAGGCCTTGCGTCAAGCGGACGCCCCGGCGGATGTCGGCGACGCGAACATCAACGACCGAGAGGGCGTGACGCCCTCCCGGTCGTTGTCGATCTCAGAAGCTGATCTCGAATCGTACCGTGGGCCAGCCGACAGCACGCTCGTCGGACCGCACCCTCTGCCACGTGCCGTCATCCAGCATGTAATACGCGGCGTTCGACCGAGCCGACGCTGCCGTGCGGGATAGCGTCACGGGCCCGCGTTGTGTGCTCTTGAACGGCTGCCGGAACACCGCACTGAATGGAAAGCTGCCCGGGACACCATCGATCGTGAACGTTCCGTCGCTGACGAACCCCAGCGGCAGCGGCGGCTGGAAGTTGATGACGCCATGGAACGTCCCGGTCTGAACGGGAAATTCCGGGCTGTCCGCGCCGTTGTCGAGCTGCACGAGCACCGAGTACGTCCCCCACACGGCGCCGCTGGTCGGGACGAGCTGCCCGCTGCCCGGATCGAGCTGCAGCGTGACGTCGTCGGTGCCCGTCGCCATCACGGTGCACCCGTCGCTTCCAACGGTTACCGCCAGCAGAACCGGGCACAGCAGCGAACCGAGAGCCGCCACGCCCTGCAGTTGCGACGTCGCGTGGCGAACGACCGGCATGTCGGGCGCGCCGGTCTTGGAATCGATGAGACCCGTCGGACTGGCACCGCTCGGATCGGGCACCAGGACATTCCCCGCCGCGTTGAGCAGCACCGCTTGCTCGTCCATCTCGTAGAGAAACGCCTGTTTGGGACCAGGCCCGGGTCGCCCTTGGGCCATCGCCGGAACGGTGCTCACCACCAGCACGCACCATCCCAGCACGACGGACCAGGTGGTCTTGTCGACGATCGCTCTGAACATGACTGCGCTCCCCCTTGGAGCAAGCTGCCGCACAGCGCGGCGTCGGCGCGACCCAGCCCAGCAGAGAGCAAGGAGCGGACCGAAAGCGGGGCCGACGGCACAATTGCTCGAAAAGCTTGGGGATTAGCGCAGCGAGCAGAGGCTCGGGCTGGACAGCGACTGGCCGAAGCATCCAGGACGTCCTGGCCAGCGGCTGATCACCCCGAAGGCGTCCTACAAGAGAAGTCCGCTCGCGGTGCCGACGGCGGTCTTCTGGCCGTGCTGGTTCTCGCACCACACGTCGACGACGAGGCGCGTCGCGCGGCCGTCCGGACGCAGCTCCTTCACGACGCCGCGCACCGTCAGACGGTCGCCGGCGTACACGGGCTGCACGAATGCGACAGACATCGTCCCGCCCCTGACGAAGCCGGCGCCCAGCAGGCGCGTCATCATCTCGGAGACGTACGCCGTGGACATCATGCCTTGCGCGAGTGTGGTGCGGAAGCCTTTCTGACGCGCCCACGCCTCGTCCGTGTGAATCGAGCGCGTCCGCACGCCGGAGTAGGCGTCGATGTGGCGCTGTGTGAGCTCTTTTTCGAGCGGCGGCAGCTCGTGACCGACGGCGAGGGTCGGGGCCAGCGCCATCGGGGTCAGGCCGGGATGAGCATCTGGGTGAACTGCCCACGGACGAGCGGAGTGCCGGCCTCGTCCTCCGTGACGAACTCCGTCACCATGTATTGCTTGCCGCGCCGGATGTACTTGTCGATCACGCGGCCGCGCGAGCGCACGCGCATGCCGACCCGGATGGGCTCCAGAAACTCGAACTGCATCTTGGCGTGCAGGCCGGCGTGGACAACGTAGCGGCTGTGTCGCAGCCGCAGCGCCTGATTGGCGGCGAACGTCGGGTGCGCCACCGCCCCGCCGAACGGCGACGACCCGGAAAACCACGGGTGATGGTCACCGACGGCGAAGGCATACGTCTCGATGTCTTCCGGAGTGACGAGCAGCGTGTCCGACACGAACTCCTCGCCGATCGTCAGCGCCTCGTACGTCAACGGCGTGAACTCGGTCATCGACGGAACGGTCATTGCGGAACCCCGGCGCGGATTCTATCACCGCCGCCGGACATCGGGCTGGCACACCGGCGTCGAAGCCACTAGACTCCACGGCGCTACGAGACACCGGAGGTGCGCGATGACACTCAGCCGACGCACGTTCGTTCGCGTCAGCGGGCTGGCGGGGATCCTGGCCGCGGCGCGACCGCCCGCGGCGTGGGCGGCGCGTGAGCTCACGCTGCTGACCGCCGTCAACTACGCGCCGGCGTCGGACGTGAAGCTCGCGGAGCTCGGACGGCGCTTCACGAAGGCGACGGGCGTCACCGTCCGAACGGACCACATGCAGAGCGTGCAGATGCCGGCGAAGCTGTCCGCCGAGCTGATGTCGCAGGGCGGGCACGACATCGTGAGCCTGGAGATGCACTATCCGTGGCTCTTCGCCCCAGGGCTCGCCGACGTGTCCGACATCGCCGGCGACCTCGCGGCCAAGCACGGCGATTGGTATCCGTTCGCGAAAGAGCATGCGTACGTCAAGAGCCGGTGGCTGGGTGTTCCTTACCTTTATCTGTCGTTTCCCGGGAGCCACCGCGTCGATCTGTTCGAGAAGGTCGGCGAGAAAGCGCCCGACACGTGGGAGGACCTGCTTCGCGCGGGGCGCAAGCTCAAGAAGCTCGGTCATCCGGTCGGCTTCGCGATCAGCCAGGTGACCGACTCCGTGACGACGCTGTCGTCGATCCTCTGGTGCTTCGGGGCCAGGGAAGTCGCGCCGGACGGTCGCACGGTGACGATTCGATCGAAGGAGACGGAAAGTGCCGTCGACTACGTGCGCCAGCTCTACGTCGACGCCATGGATCCCGTCGTGCTCTCGTGGGACAACGCCGCGAACAATCAATGGCTGAACTCGGGCGCCGGCTCGTGGATTCACAACCCGATCAGCCACTACGTCGTCGCCAAGGAAAAGAAGATGCCGGTCGCCGAGCAGACCGGGTTCCACCTGTCGCCGGCGGGACCGGCGGGACGCCACACGGTCGGCGTCCCGCGGAGCCTCGGCATCTGGAAGTTCAGCAAGAACGTCGACGTCGCCCGCGAATTCCTGAAGTGGTTCTTCGAGCCGGCGCAGTATCACGAGTGGATCATGTCGGGCGACAACTACAACCACCCGGTGTGGCGCGACATGGAGAGCCATCCGGTGTGGACGCTCGATCCCAAGTACACGCCGCTCAAGGCGCTCGCACAGTACTCGCATCTCTACGGCTGGCCGGCCCCGCCGGACGAGCGCATTCAGATGATCACCAACAGCTACATCATTCCCAACATGTTCGCGAAGGTCGTCACCAACGCCGCCGGCCCGAAGGACGCGATCCTCTGGGCGGAGACGGAAATCCGGCGCGTGTTGCAAACGTAGCGCGACCATGCGTATCGGCGTGGCGTTCAGCGGCGGCCTGACGCCGTCCGAGATCGTCGAGTGCGTCAAGCTCTCCGAGACACTCGGCTACGAATCGGCGTGGGTGGCGGAGGGCCACGGCGGTGATCAGTTCGCGATCCTCGGCGCCTGCGCGGTCGCCACGCGGCGCATCCGTCTGGGCACGAGCATCTCGAGCGTGTTCGTGCGGAGCGCGCCGACGATCGGCATGGCCGCCGCCACGGTCGACGAGCTGGCGGACGGACGCTTCGTACTCGGGCTCGGCGGCAGCCACCGCGTGCAGGTCGAGCCCGAGCACGGGATTCCGTTCGTGCAGCCCACGGCTCGGCTGCGCGACACGATCGCGATCGTGCGTGCGCTCGTCCGCGACGGTGTCGTCTCACATCGCGGAGCGACGGTCACCATCGAGCGGTTCGATCTCTGGTTCCCACCGCGGCGGCCGCAGATTCCGATCTACGTCGCGGCGTTGTTTCCGACGATGCTGGAGATCGCGGGAGAGCTGGCCGAGGGCGTGCTGCTGACGTGGCCCACGCCGCGCACGATCGCCCGGGCCGTCGAGCACGTCGAGATCGGCGCACGCCGCGCGGGCCGCGGGGCGACGGCCGTCGACGTGGGCTCGCTCATTCCGTGCGCCATCGCCCGGACCGCGGCCGCCGCCCGCGATGCGCTGCGTCCCGCGGTCGGGCTCTACGCCGGCTTCTTCCCGCGTTATAACCGGCTGCTCGCCGAGGCGGGCTTCGGCGACGCCGTGCGCGCGATCAAAGACGCATTCGACCGCGGCGGCCGCGACGCGGCGGCTGTGAAGGTGCCCGACGAGCTCATCGACGCCGTGGCGCTCGCAGGCACCCCGGAGACGTGCCGCGAGCGCATCGATGCGTATCGCCGCGCGGGGCTTGCGCTTCCGATCGTCAGCCCGCGCGTTTCGGGCCCCGACGGAGTACACATGGCGATGGCCGCGATCCGCGCGTGCGCGCCCTGAGCGTGCTCGACGCGATGCTGGTTGATTCCTCACCAGGCTGTCGAGGTCCTCGCCAGCCCCACGATGATCGGCGGTCCGCGGGCCGTCGTGTTTTCGCACGCTTGGACGGCGCGAGCCCTGGCATTCTCATTGCCCCTGCACGAGGCAGCGCTCTTTCCGATAAAGGCAAACCAGTCGTGAGGCTGGGACGCAAAGCCACGGGCCTGGGAATGGATCCCAGGTAGCCGGGTTGCCGAAGAAGGGGGGACTGTCATGCGTTCGGTCTGGAACGTCAGCACGACCCTCGATTCGTTTCCGCAGCGATCGCCTCAGGGGCACGCGCAGATGCCCACGAAGGTCGAGGTCCTCAACGCCCTGCATCGGATGCTCGAATCGCTGGTGCGCGAGCCGCGGACGCTGGCGCTGGACAACGGCGCGCTCGCGGCGAAGTTCAACACGCTGCTGCAGCAGGTGAAGGAGCAGTTCCGGCGCTCCGACACGCTACGCTTGATCGAGCCGGTCGGGGTCGGCGCCTCCCTGGCGCTCGTCACGGTTCGGCTCTCGATGGTGAAGCGCACGATCGACGCGGAGATGGCGCGCTCCGACGAATCCTGATGAAACGGGCCCCCGAGGCGGGATAAGCTCGGAATACCTCGATCCGCCTCGGGGCCGGCATCCGGCAGGCGGCGCTTCGCACGCACCCGGGACGGACGATGGAGTCCACTCCACCGGCGGTCAGAGCACGCACGCGTGTGCTGCGTGCGTCGCTCGACGCCTCCGTCGCCGAGGGCGCCGTCGCCGAAGTGTTCGGCGCGTGCGCCGGCGGCGCCGTTCTCACGGGCTGGGCGCTCTACTTCGGCGCGACCCCGATCGTGATCGGCGTGCTCGGCGCGCTTCCCTTCGCCGCGCAGATCGTGCAGGTCCCCGCCGCCTGGCTCACCCAGCGTGTGGGCGCCAAACCGCTGGCCCTCCTCGCGATCGGCGCCGCGCGGCTGGCGTGGCTGCCGCTGATCGCCGTCCCGCTCCTTTCGCTGCCGCAACCCACCGCGCTGGCGATGTTCGTCGCCGTCGTCGCGGTGGCCGCCCTCTTCGGCGTCGTCGGCAACAACGCGTGGACCGCGTGGATGGGAGACCTGATCCCACCGCAGATCCGCGGTCGCTTCTTCGCGCGACGCATGATCTTCGTCAACGCCGCCGGCACCGTCTCATCGCTCGCCGCCGGAGTGGCGCTCGACGCCTCCACGCCGCGCGGCTTCAGAGGCGAGACGCTGGCCGCGTTGGCGGCGGTGGCCTGCGTGGCCGGCATGGTCAGCGTGCGACTCATGCTCGCCCAGCACCACGCCCCGCCGGCCCGCGACGCCGGCTCGCCCGGCTGGCGCGACGCGCTTCGCGCCGCGCGCGATCGTCGGACGCGTCCGCTGCTCGCGTATCTGCTCGCCTGGAGCGCCGCGGTCGGGATCGCGGCGGGATTCTTCGCGTTTCATATGCTGACGAATCTCCACATGGCTTTCACGTTCGTGGCCGCGCACACGATCATCGTCGCCGCCCTGCGCATCGTGTCGGCGCCGGCGTGGGGTCGTCTGGTCGACACGTGCGGGGCGCGCCCGGTGCTCGTCGTGTGCTCGCTCGGCATCTCGGCGGTGCCGCTGCTCTGGCTCTTCGTGACGCCGGAGCGCTGGTGGCCCATCGCCATCGAAGCCGTCATTTCCGGCACGCTGTGGGGCGGCCACGGCATCGCGGCGTTCGACGTGATGATCGGCGTGTCGCCGCGTCGAGCACGCCCGTTCTATCTGGCGGTGTTCTCCGCCGGAGGCGGCGTGGGCTTCGCGGTGGCCTCCGTGCTCGCCGGCCTCCTCGCCGCGGTGCTGTCGGCGCCGCTGCACGACGCCGGCTCCGCGTGGAGCGAGATCCACGTGCTGTTCCTGCTCTCCGCGCTGGGCCGCGCGGGCGCGGCGTTCCTCGCCGTGCGGATCGCCGAGCCGGCCGCGCGCGGTGTCCCCGACCTCGCGCGCGCGCTGCTCGGCGCGCCGGCGCGGCGCACGGCGAAGCCTAGTCCAGCCAGTCTTTCTCCTTGAGCTTGCGGGGCAGATAGCGCTTGGTGAGGTACTGGAAGTCCTTGTTCGCGAGCGCGTCGAGCTCGTACTTGAGCCCGCTCGAGAGCATCCGCTTGATTTCCTCCTGCCACGGCTTCTTGGAGAACCACGTGTAGGCGAGCAGCTCGCGCGCGCGGGCGATGTCCTTGTCGTTCAGCTTGATGCCGACGTTGCGCGGCAGCCCGTACGATTCAGGATCGGCGCTCGACAGCCCGATGAACTTCGCCTTGGGAATCGCCATGCGCTGGCTCTCGAACGCGAGATTGATGGAGCCCTGCTTGACGACCGAGTAGGTGTAGTAGCCCCACGGATCGTTGTCCACGAGGACATAGACCGGCAGACTGTGCTCCTCGTGCAGACGGCGCGCGAGGCGTCGGACCCCTCGCGGCGGCTGGCCGTTGCCGGTCAGCAGCACGCAGTTGTAGCGGCGCCAGAACTTGTCCTCGGACAGACGATTCCACTGCGTGCCCTTCTCGACGAGCAGGACGAAGTCGGCCGTGCAGCGGCGGATCTGCAGATATTCGGGCTCGACGATCGACGGCACGGAGTAGCCGCCCTTGCCGAGCCGCGCGCAGTTCACCGTGTCGCCGTCGTCGGCCAGCACCAGAGGGCCGACGACGGAGCCCCGGTTCTCGGCCCGCACGTGCAGCTCCTCGCGCAGCGCCTCCAGCGAGACCTCCAGATCCTCGATGAGCGGATCCGACTCGTCCTGGGCATCGAACGTGTTCTCGTGCGAGTTCTTGATCGTGTGCTTCGTGCGGTAATAGATCTCGCGGAGCGAGGTCGTGAGGTTGGCCCGCTGCAGCTCGGCGAGCGCGTCCGCCACCAGCACCGTCTGCATGAACCGCTTGGCCATGGCGACGTTGAAGAACGAGCGCGTCTGCTTGCGCTTGCCCATCTCGATGAGGCCACGGCGCTCGTTGAAGGTGACGTTCGACAGCGCGCGCACCGGGATGGCCAGCGTGGGGTCGCGGCGCCGCTGGGCGGCATCGACGACGACGTCGGCGATCCCGATCAGCTTCTTCTCGACGACGGTGGGGCGTCGGGTCTTGGTGGCCATGGAGAGAGCCTACGCCTTCGCGGCCACGCCGGCCGGCACCGCGCCCTCGACCCCGTCGGGCGTGACGATGATCGAGTGCGGCAGCCCCTCGGGACCACCGCCGTTCCGGCCCATGAGCTCATCGGTGCGGGCGCCGCCCGTCAGCTTCTGCGCCATCTTCTGCAGCTGATCCTTCAACCGGGCCGTGGGCAGGCGACCGCCCTTGAGCCGATTGCACGACTCCACGACCTCTTCGATGTACAGCTCGAAGATGTTGCGCCGACGGAACTCGCTGTGCGCCCGCTCGCGCCGCCGCAGAAACGCCCCGAGGCGCCGGCCGCACTCGCGCAGCGCGAGGTTGATCTCCTTGTGGATCTCGTCGTAGTCGGCGATCGCTTCTTTCGATTCGCTGGTGAACGGGACCCACACCGACGCCATGTGGACGAAGATGACCATGGGTCCGGCGGGAAGCGCGCCCCGCGACTGCGCGATGCCGTAGTTTCGCCAGGTCGTGCCGAGCACCGCCCGCGTGATCGCGCAGGCCGACGGCTGATAGAGCAGGGGCACGCGGTTGGCGTAGCGGATCACGCGAGCGAGCTCGTGGTCCGCATCGTCGGACTCGCCTTCCGCCAGCGGAATCTCCTTCTTCGCGGCGCCCGACTCGGCGGCCTCCGGTCCGCGCCCGTACGCCAGGCCCGCCTCGATGATGAACGGGTTGCCGCGGTAGACGGCCGGCGGCCGGCTCACCGCGGTGTAGAAATCGCCCTTGATCTGCTGATACAGGCCCGACAGGATCGCCGACTCGCCGATCGGCGACAGACAGTTGGTCGGCGGCGCCATGATCTTCGTGGCCTGGATCGCTTTGTAGAGATTCTCGGCGGCGGCGCCGTGAACGTCGCGCGGCCGCGCGCGCGAGGAGACGCCGGCCGCCTTGACGATCTCCTCGGCAACCGCCGGCGAGACGCGGCTGAAATCACCGGCGAGGAATCCGGCCAGGGTATGGCTCGTCGTGTCGTGCAGCATTTTGAGCAGCATGCCGAGCTCGATGCCGTAGGGATGCGGCTTGATCTCGCGCGGAGCGGCCGGGAGCTGCTCGAACGTCCGCGCGAATTCCTTCGTTTCGCCCTCCGGCGTGACGTAGGTCAGCTTGACGTGGGGGTTCGCGATGATCGTCTGCTCCACGTACTCGTCGACCGACGCGCGGCCCTTCTGATAGCGACCCTCGACCTCGAGCGTGACCTGCGTGCCGCGCGGCGCCTCCCACGTGATCTGCTTCTTCTCGAGGATCCGCGGCTCGTTCTTCTTGGTGTCGATCTGCACCTCGAAGTAGTGCGCGGGCGCGCGCGCGCTCGTGCGCGAGATGATCTGCACCGGCTTACCGGTGGTGAGCTGGCCGTACATGCCGGCCGCCGAGATGCCGATGCCCTGCTGCCCGCGGCTCTGCCGCAGCCGATGGAACTTCGAGCCGTACAGCAGCTTCGCGAAGATGGGTGGAATCTGCTGCCGGACGATGCCGGGGCCGTTGTCGGTGACGGTGATGCGAAAGCGCGTGGCCTGGCTCGCCGGCGGCGGCGTGTCGCCCGGCGCGACGACGTCGAGACGCACCACGACGTCGGGCAGGATCCCGGCTTCCTCGCAGGCATCGAGCGCGTTGTCGACGGCCTCCTTCACGCACGTGAGCAGCGCCTTGCGCGGATTGTCGAAGCCGAGCAGATGGCGGTTCTTCGTGAAGAACTCGGAGACGGAGATGTCGCGTTGGCGTGCGCCCATCTCGACCGCGGTGACGGTCGGCGCAGGCTTGGCGACGGGCGGCTTGGGCGGCGCCGCGTCCGGCACTGTCGCCGCCGGCGGCGCCGGAGCGCGCTTGGCCGGCGCCGGAGGGCGTTTGGACGCCGCGGACGATTTCTTCTTTGCGGTTCTCGCTGCAGTCTTCGAAGCCATAGGGCCTATAGAAGCAAACTCGGACGTGGAGACTCAAGTTTTCACGAACGTAACCCGGCGAATGTCCTTGACCATTCTCACCCACTCCCCTAGCATCGCGGGCGCGCATGAATCACCCGGACCGCGCAGTCGCGCTGCTGCGTGTCGTCGTCGGCTTTTGGTTCGCCAAGGCGGTGTGGACGAAGGTCACCATCGCGTCGGGCGCCATTCCCTATCCGACGGTGTCGCCGCGCTTCCTCGCGGTCCATCTCAAGCGTGTGGCCGAGTTCGCCGACGGCAATCCGATCGGATGGTACAAGGACTTTCTCCAGACCACTGTGCTGCCGCACGCGACGCTGTTCGCGACGCTGCAGACGTTCGGCGAGGTCGCCGTGGGCGTCGGTCTGTTCTTCGGAGTGTTGACGCGCCTCGCGGCCGTGGTCGGGCTGCTCCTCGCGCTCAACTTCGGGCTCGCCACGCAGTGGATGAGCTTCGGCCAGCAGGGCTTCCATCTGCTCCTCACCACCTCGATGGTGATCTTCCTGATCACCGGCGCCGGGCGCCGCTGGGGCTTGGATTACTGGCTGCGTCGTGCGCGAGCCGTGCGCTGGCTCACCACCATTCTGCTCGTGGGCGTCACGTCCCAGGCGCAGGCGGAGCTTCGCATTTTCGTGACCAACGAGCGCTCGGACGACGTGACGGTCATCCAGGCCGACAGCGGGACGGTGCTCAAGACGCTCGCCGTCGGCAAACGGCCTCGCGGCGTGACGGCGAGCGCCGATGGCAAGCGCGTGTACATCGCGAACTCCAACAGCGACTCGATCAGCGTCGTCGACGCGGCGGGGCTCAGCGTGCTCAGCTCCTTCCCCGCGGGCAAGGACCCGGAGGGGCTGACGTTCAATCGCGAAGGGACGCTGCTCTACGTCGTCAACGAGAACGAGTCCGCGGTGACCGTGATCGATCCCGCGGGCGGGCGAATCCTGAAGAAGATCGAGGTGGGCACCGAGCCGGAGACGGCGGTGGCGTCGCCCGACGGCCGCTGGATCGCCGTGAGCAACGAGACGTCGAACGACGTCCACCTGATCGACACCGCATCGCAGACGGTGGCGAAGAAGATCAGCGTGCCGAAGAATCCGCGCGGCATGCGCTTCACCGCCGACAGCAAGCGCCTGTTCGTGGCCAGCGAGCAGGCGCACACGGTCTCCGTCATCGGCATGGATACGATGGCCGTCGACAAGTCGGTGCCGACGGGCGGCAGCCGGCCCGTGGACATCGCTCTGAGTCGCGACGGCAAGCGCGTGTGGGTCTCGCACGGCGAGTCCGGCGACGTCCGCGTGCTCGACACGTCCACCCTCGAGGTGCTCGCCACGATTCCGGTCGGGCCGCGCGCGTGGTGGACGGCGCTCACCCCGGACGGCAGCCGGCTCTACGTGACGGTCGGCCGCGGTGGCGATGTCGCCGTGATCGACACGGCGGCCGCCAAGGTCGTCGGCCGCGTGGCCGCTGGCAAGCTGCCCTGGGGCATCGCGATCGTCGACGTGCCCTGACGCATCGTCAGGGCGACGACTGCACCGACTCCAGGAATTTCAGGACGCGCGCGGCGGCGCGTCAGACCGATTCATCATGAGCCGCGGGAATTCGGTGGACTGCCCACCCGTACGAGAATGTCCGCGCGGAGACAATGCCTCGATCGCGTGGACAATAGGTGGCGTCAGCGAATGGGGAGCGAGCCACAGGGCATAGCAGTCGGGGCAGCGCGAATTCGACGAGCCGGGCGTGGTGCTCGGTCGTGTACACGAGCTCGCCGCCTTCGCGAAGCATGGCGCGTAGCCGCGTGGCGTCGCGTCGCACGCCGCTCTCATTGACGGCGATGCGCACCGTCAGCGCCGGGCGGTCGGCGATCGTGGGCGTGATCACGAACGTCTGGATCGGCGGGTCATCTGCCGGTGCCCGCTCGCCGACATGCTGGACCCGAAGATCGGGGCGCTTCTTGATCTCGGCGAGATGCAGGGGGACCTCGTACAGGTACTCGTTCGCCTCCGTGGTGTTCAGGACGATGCGGCTGCCCGTCGGCAGGTCCGCCAGGAAATCGACGAGGTCGGCGTTCGCTCGGTCGACGGTCAGCTGCACGCGTGCATCCGCGGCGGCGTTCCCGATCGCGGCGAGCCACAGCAGACCGCTGGCCGCGAGCGTCGACCACGCGACCCGCCGAACCGCGATCGACCGGTCACGACGGGCCATATCCCACAGGCTCGCCGCGATCCCGCCGGCCAGGATGGCGGCGCCCGCCGCGAAGGGCAGCAGGTAATACTCGAACGTCGCCGGCCACGGCAGGTAAACGATGAGCCAGCTCGCGCTCCACACGCACGCGTAGAGCATTTGCCGACGCCATTCTGGACGGCCGCGCCGGGCGATAACGACGGCGGCGCCCGACAGCGGCACGAGAAAGGCGAAGTCTCGAGCGATCCACGCGGAGATTCGGAACAGCGCGGGCCCGACGGTGTCGATCTGCAGCGCGTAGGCGCGGGTGTAGGTGCCCTCGGCGAGCGGCAGCGAGTAATGCCAGCGCAGCATCCAGAACACCGCGCCGGCGACGACACCGACGGCAGCATAGGTCGTCGCGAAGCGCGCACCGATGTCTCGCTTCGCGCCCGATGACCGTTCGATCGCGATCCAGCCGAGCGAGATCGGAATGAGAACGAGCGTCGTCTCCTTTGTCATGCACGCCAGCAGCAACGCAACGCCGGCCAGCATGCCGAGTCCGACTCGCCTCGCCCGCCGCGGCTCGCTCGCCGAGGCGCCTGCGGCCAGGAGCGACACGCCGATGCACAAGACCTGAAAGGCTTCGGCCTTCGACAGCGTATAGAACGTCTCCACGGCCGGCCCACACACCGCGAACACCACGACGGTGAGCGCGGCCTGCAGCGAGCTGCCGCCGCTGAGCCGCACCAGTCGCGCGAGCAGTCCCAGGAGCGCCATGAACAGAAGGACGTTCGCGACGAAAAAGGCGACCGCCCGGACCCCGACGACGCCGAACACGGCGGAGTACAGCAGCCAATACGCGGGACGAAACCGGCCCGTCTCGGCGACGAGGGTCAGGATGCTGGACCAGCGATCGAGTGTCTCGCGACCGGCTGCGAGCGTGACGCCATCGTCGAGCAGCCCGAATTGCGGCGACGCCAGCCGCGGCAGCATGACGACGATGGCGAGGAGCGCCGGCGCGAGCCAGCGGACGATCGCGCGAGTGCTCGGCACGCCCAGACGGTATCGAAGCCGGGCTCGTCGCGCCATGCCTTGACAGCACCGGCGGCGGCGGCTACAACGCTGCTACGCAGCAGGCTACGAGGTCGTACCCAGGGTCCAGCCGAGAGGAGAGCCCCTTATGAGGAAGTGGCTGTCCGATGGTCGCGCCACGCTTCTGTTCGTCCTGGTGTTGCTCTTCGTCGCGCCCCCCCTCGCTTTGGGCCAGACCGAGGGCTTGAGTCGACTGCAGAACGACGACCCGAACAACTGGCCCATGTACCACCGCAGCTATGACTCGTTCCGCTTCAGCCCTCTGGCCCAGATTAACAAGGAGAACGTCAAGAATCTCACGGTGGCCTGGGTTCATCAGCCGGGCGCGATTGTTCAGGGCCTGGAAGCCACCCCGCTCGTGGTCGATGGAGTCATGTATTACATCGCCTCCTACAACCGCGTCTTCGCGCTCGACGCGGCCACGGGCAAAGAGCTCTGGCACTTCTACCCGAAGCTCGATCCCGTGGTGAACACGCTCTTCTTCCAGCCCTACAACCGGGGTCTCGCGCTCTCACACGGTCGCGTCTACTTCGGCAGCCTCGACGGCCGCGTCTTCGCGCTAGACCAGAAGAGCGGCAAGGTCGTCTGGGAGAAGCAGATCCTCGAGACGAAGAAGTGCAGCTGCAACTTCACCGGCGCGCCGCTGCCCGTCAAGGACAAGGTCATCATCGGGCAGACCGCGGGCGAGCTGCCGATCCAGGGCAAGATCTACGCGCTGAAAGCCGCCACGGGCGACAAGGCCTGGGAGTTCAACACGATCAAAGAGGATCCCAAGAGCTGGGGCGGCGACTCGGGCAAGTTCGGTGGCGGCGGCGGCTGGATGACCGGCTCCTACGATCCGATCTTGAATCTCGTCTACTGGGGCACGGCCAATCCTGCGCCGGACTATGACTGGGGCGGCGCCAGGCCCGGCGACAACCTCTACACCTCGTCGGTGCTCGCCCTCGACGCAGATAGCGGCCAGCTCAAGTGGTACTTCCAGGAGATCCCGCACGACGACTGGGACTACGATTCCGGACTCGGCGAGAGCCTCGTGCTCGATCGCGACGGCAAGAAGCTGCTCGTGCACCAGAACAAGAGCGGCTTCGTGTTCGTCTACGACCGCACGAACGGCAAGATCGAGAACGTCTGGCCGATGAACCACGTCTACAACTGGGTGAAGACCATCAATCCGAAGACCGGTGAGCTGATCGGCCGCAATCCGCCGCGCGAGGTGGGCAAGCCGAAGTTCATCTGCCCCTGGATCGCGGGCGGCCGCAGCTGGAACTCGGGCTCGTACAACCCGAAGACCAAGCTCTGGTACAACACCGCGATGGAGGTGTGCGAGGAAGTCACCGTCGAGAAGCAGACGCCGCAGACCGAGCCGGCGGCGGGACTGTTCTTCGGCGGCGACCAGGTCGCCAAGCATCCGCCGGGTGGCGAAGCCTACGGGCATCTCGACGCGCGTGACCCGGTCACGGGCGAGCGGAAGTGGACAATCAACTTCAAGTACCCGCCGATCGGTAGCGTGCTTTCCACCGGCGGTGGTCTCGTCATTCACGGGGACCTCGAGGGCATCGTGCACGCATACGACGCCGACACCGGCGAGCAGCTGTGGCACTTCCGCACCGGCTCCGGCCATCGCGGCGGTCCGATCAGCTACTCGGTGAACGGCAAGCAATACATCGCGGTCCCGAGCGGCCTCGGCTCGCTCGTGCTCGGTCTCTATCCCGCGTTGTGGCCGGAGGTCGAGGACTTCCCCGCCGGCGCAGCGATGTTCGTCTTCACGCTGAAGTAGTCTCTGGAGGAGGGGAGGACGCGGCGTCCTCCCCTTCCCGTTTCACACTCATCGCCGCCTGGAGAAGCATGCGAGTCGTCGTGGTTCTCGTCATGGTCGCCGCCGCCGCGGCTGGTGTGCCCGCCGTGGCGGTGGTGCGCGCACAGGGCATGCGGCAGCCGTCGGCGGACGTGAGCAAGCCGCCGTTTCCACTGGACGACCCGGCGGCCATCGAAGCCGGCGCGCATCGATTTTCCGCCTCGTGCACGGGGTACTGTCATGGTCGCGAGGGCCGCGTGTCGCGCGCGCCGAAGCTGCGCGGCAAGACGTACGATCCCAACTGGCTCTACGCGCGAATCGACAAGGGCTCGCCGAGCGGAGCCGCCGGACTGGTGATGCCGGCGTTCGGGACGATGCTGCCGCCCGAGGAGATCTGGAAGCTTGTCGCCTTCATCATGTCGCTGGCGAACGTGAAGGACGAGTGACGATGCGCGTTGGGCGAATCGCGTGGATCGTTGCCGTCGCGCTGGCATCGGCCGCGGCGTCGGCGGATGCCGCCCCGCTGGAGGCCGTGCGCGAGCGCGGAACGTTCGGCATCTGCGCGCATCCCGACGCCCTGCCCTATTCGAGCCAGGAGCGGACGACGCCGGGTTTTCAAATCGAGATCGCCGAGGCCATCGCCAAGCAGCTCGGCGTGCGGCTGCATGTCGAGTGGATCGTGTTCACGCGCCACGCGCGCCGGACCGACTGCGACGCGACGATCGGCTCGATCGTCAAAGCTGACGACGGCGGCCCCCGCCGCGGTCCGCGTCTCACCAAGCCGTACGTCGCCAGCGGCTATGTGCTCGTCGTCCCCGCCAAGGCGGCGTCCGTCGAGCGGCTGGAAGACGTGAAGGGCAAGATCGCCGTCGAGCACACGTCGTGGCCGCACTATGTGCTCGACAAGCGGAAGATTCCAGTATCGACGTACGGCAGCCCCTTCGACGTCCTCGATGCGGTCACGAAGGGACAGGCCGCCGCGGGCCTGGTCTCCGACGCTTACGCCGGCTGGTACCTGAAGCTGCAGCCCGGCACGATCAAGATTTCCGAGACGTATGTGCCCGAGCGCGATTTCCGGTGGAACGTCGCCGTGGCCCTTCGCAATGCCGACACGCCGCTCGTCGACGCGGTCAATCGCGCGCTCGACACATTGATCGCGGATCAGACGATTCCCAAGATCTTCGCGCGCTACGGGATCACGTACCGGCCTCCGATGACGCCGTAGGCCGCACGGCTCGCGCGGCGAGCCGTGCGGCGCTCACGAGCGGTTAGAAGCCGCGTCGCTTCATGCACTCCTGATAGGCGATCCTGTACGCAGGGTCGTTCATGCCCTGCTCCGACATGCCGCGCAGCTGGTTACTCGGCACCGAGAGCGCGGCGCTCGAGTCCCTCGCGACGGCGCCGGTGCCCACGCCGACCCCGCCGGTGCTGCCCGACTCCCGGCCGCTGCCGGTGATCATCGGACCGGTCTTCCCCGCGCCGCCCCCGCTGCACGCCGCTCGTTGAATCCGGTGTCCCGGACGGCGTGGTGATCGACGGGCCGGTGGCGCCGCCCGCCTGGGGCGAGGCGCTCGGACTCGCGCCCGCGGCGCGAGCCGCCGAATTGCAGGCGTCGAAGTCGGCCTGGCTGGGCTGGGCGGCCGACGGCAGGACCGCCAACGAGCTCACGATGACTGCAAGGGTCACTACCGGCCCCCGAGCGCCCACTGGATCGCACCCAGCAGCTGTGACTGGAATCGGCTGTCCGCCCAGACGTCGGGCTCGTGGCCGAGCGCCGTATAGAAGACGCGGCCGCGCCCATAGCCTTTGGTCCAGGCGAGCGCATAGTCGCCATCGGAGCGCTTGCCGCGGGCCGAGTCGACCGAGCGTGTATCGAGGCGCAGCAATACGTGAACGTCGGCACGTGACCACGCCCGAAACTGATAGATCTCATCGACCAGCTCGAGGCTTTCGCCGAGGTGTCGCGTGGCGGGATGCGTTCGATCTTCGACCACGAGCCGCACGCGCTGGTGCCACGGATGACTGTCGAAGACCGCGCCGAGAAGCTCGTGGTACGCGGGCACGCTGTACCAGGTGTCCGTCGCGCTGTGCACGCCGACGAATCCCCCGCCATCGCGAACCGACTGAAGCATGGCGTCGCGCACGCCGGCGGCGATCGGCAGCTCCCCGGTGGTGAAGAAGAGCAGCGCGCGATGATCCCGAACGGACGTCGCCGTGAGCCGTTCGATCTCTTCGCGCGTCGCGACGTGAGTAACGTCGAAGCCGCCCGACCGGCGTCCCAAGTCCGAGATCACGCGCTCCGCCGTAGACAGCTCACCGGTGGTGGGACGTCGGACGACGTCGTGCTGGTAGCCCGCCGAGTAGGTCACCATGAGCACGCGCGGCGGCGCCGGGTCCGTCTGCGTGGCGGCCAGCAGGAGCACGCTGGCCGCCACGAATACACCGACACCGCCGCGCGCCCAGCTCAAATCACGCCCCCTCGTCCCAGGGACTGTGCTTGACCGGTGGCGGAAGCCAGATCCGCTCGTAGTCCTTCTGCAGCACCTTCTCTCGCGCGACTTCTTCCCGTGTGCTCATCCTGGCGTACTTGGCTTCGGTCGGGCTGGCGTAGTTGCCGCGGTTCAGGTTCGGCGCGGAGATCAGACGATTGACCGGCGCGCCGCAGCGCGGACAGCTGGCGGGCGCGTGAGCATTGACACCGTGCCGGGTCTCGTAGATGACCCGGCACGGCGCGCATTCGTATTCGTAGGTCGGCATCACGCCCTCACACGGCGACGGCGCGCCGCGGCTCCATCGGGACCGCAGCGGCGGTGGTTTTGAGATTCCAGATCCGCGCCGCGTTGAGACCGAAGACCTTCGCCTTGATCTCGTCGGTGAGCGCGGGATAGCCATGGCCCTCGACCAGCTGATCCGGGATCCGGAACTTCCGGAAGGCGTCGATTTGCCACTGCGGGTTGCCCCACAGGCATGAATCCGTCCCCCACATGACGTAATCCGGGCCGAGGTCGCGCAAGAGCGTGCCGAGCACGTGCGCGCACTCCAGCGGTCGATTCGTCACCGTCGCGGCGAACGTCGAGCCGACTTCCGCATAGAGGTTCTTGCGCTGCGGCTTGAAGCCTTTCAGCGCGGCCAGCTCGCCCTGATACGGCCACGCCGAGTGATAGGCGATGAAGTTGAGGTCCGGGAAGTCGTCGCACACGGCGTCGAGATCCTCTGGATGCGCGTACCGGGCCATGAACTGCCCGAACGGGATGCCCTTGTGGCAGCCGATGTTCTTGAGACCGAGCTTGCGCGCCTTCTCCCACATCGGGTACGCCTGCTTCTGATCGTCGAACCACCAGCCGCGCTTCTTGGTGGAGTCGAACGTGTAGAGCTTGAGGCCGGAGATCTGATACTTCTCGACGAACATCGTCATCCGCTCGAGCGTCTCCGAGAGCCCCTGATTGGGCGTGAGGCCGCCGCCGAGCATGACCGAGCGCGTCGGCCAGCGCTGCTTGACCTCCGCCTGCTCTTCGATCGGGATCATGTCCTTGCCGCCGTAATCTTCGCGGAAGCCGAACGGATTGAAGATGGCGACGCTCGTGTCGCTGCCCTCGAGGATGAGCTTGCCGAAATTCTCGACCGTCATGTCCTTGGTGCCGTTCGGCAGGCCCATCGCCTTGCCGAGATCGTCGAGCAGCTGCACGAACCACATCCCGCGCTCGGTGGTGTTGACGCCGGGGATGTAGCCGTCCTTGCGCGTGCAGATGTGCGTGTGGGCGTCGACGATGAAGTCACTGCCCGGCTTGCGGCTGATCTTGATCTCCTTGGCCGCTGCGGGCTCGTAGGCCTCGGCCGGCGTGACGTCGAAAAAGCGCATCCCGGTGATGTGGTTGACGGCGAGCATCGCCGCCGGCAGGGCCGACGCCGACGCAAGAAAATTGCGCCGCGACAGCCCCGCCTTGGCCGCGCTCGCGTCGAGATGGTCGCTGATCCGCGGGCCGAGATGTCCGCCGAGGAAGAACCTCGTCCCCTGCTCCTCGGGCGTTCGCGGCCCCTCGGATGCGCGCTCGAAACCCTTGAAGTGCTCGAAGACGTTGAACTCCATGGTGCATCCTCCTCAATCTCTCAGCGCGAACACCCACACCACGCCGCCCTGGGGCACCTCCGTCTTGGTGCCCAGGAACGTGTCCAGACGCGCCTGCATACGCTGCGCGTCGACACCCCAACCGGATTGCACGGCCACGTATTGCGTGCCATCGACGGCGAACGAGCTCGGCACGCCAGTCACACCGGAGTTGGTCTTGAACTCCCAGAGCTGCTTGCCCGTCTTCGCGTCGAAGGCGCGGAAGTTGCGATCGTTGGTGCCGCCGAGGAACACCAGCCCGCCGCCGGTCGTGAGGATGGGCCCCCAGTTCTGGTACGGGAACTTGTGGGTCCACACGCGCTGCCCCGTCTTCATGTCCCACGCCTGCAGCTCGCCGATGTGCGTCGCGCCTTGTCGCCAGCTCATCGTCGTCTTCGGTCGATCGATCCCGAGGAACAGCTTGCCCGGCTCGTAGGGGCCCGTCTGGCCCACGAGCGTGCTGCACAGGTTCTCGTTGGCGGGAATGTAGAGGTACCCCGTCTTGGGGTTGTAGCCCGCCGGCGTCCAGTCCTTGCCGCCCCAGAGACCGGGACAGAACGTGATGGCGGCGCCGTTGCGGGGTTTGCGCTCGGGATCGTAGCTCGGCCGGCCGGTGACCGGGTCGATCTTCGTGAACACCTCCTGCGTGACGAACGGTTTGGCGTCGACGAACCTGATGCCGTCGGCCTGCCGCTCGAGCCGCCACAGATAGCCGTTGCGACCGGGGTGCACGAGACCTTTCACGGTGCGCCCGTTCTTCGGAAAATCGATCAGCAGTGGCGTGGACACCTCGTCCCAGTCCCAGGAGTCGTTCCAATGGTACTGGTGATGACCGCGGATCTTTCCGGTATCGGCGTCCAGCGCGATGACCGACGACGAATAGAGATTGTCGCCGGGATGCATGTCGCCCGGCCACGGCGCGGCGTTCCCCGTGCCCCAATACGTCAGATTCAGCTGCGGATCGTAGTGCGCCGTGAGCCAGACGGAGACACCGCCCGTCTTCCACGCCTCGCCCTGCCACGTGTCGTGTCCCGGCTCGCCCGGTCCGGGAATGGTGTAGGTTTTCCAGACCGGCTTGCCGTCGCGTGCGTCGAAGGCGGCGATGTAGCCGCGGATGCCGAGCTCGCCGCCCGAGGTGCCGACCATCACCTTGCCCTTGGCGACGAGTGGGGCGAGCGTGAAGTAGTAGCCGTTCTTGTAGTCGTCGACGGTCGTATCCCACACCACCTTGCCCGTCTTGGCGTCGAGCGCGATGAGATGCGCGTCCACCGTCGCGACGAACACGCGGTCGTCCAGGAGGGCGACGCCGCGGTTGGTGGGATGCAGCTGCGTGAGGTCCTCGGGCAGCTCCTTCTTGTAGCGCCAGATGACATCGCCCGTCTTCGCTCGCAGCGCGATCACCTGCTGCTGCGGCGTCGTGACGAACATCACACCGTCGTTGACGATCGGCGGCGCCTGATGCCCTTCGGTGACGCCGGTGGAGTAGCTCCACACGGGGACCAGCTTCTTGACGTTGCCGGGCGTGATCTGGTCGAGCGGGCTGTAGCCCCAGCCGCTGTAGTTGCCGCGGTACATCAGCCAGTTGTGCGGCTCGGGATTGAGCAGACGCTGCTCCGTCACGACGCTGTAGGTGACGGTGTTCTGCGCCGCGAGCACCGCCGGCCCGAGCACGGCGAGCACAGCGGCGGCGACGATGGCCAGCGTTCTCAGCGACATCGTTGTGGCCTCCTCGTTGGCGTGATCGACGAACGAACGTGCGATGCCGCCTGCGCCGCCTCACCCCCCTCCCGACTCGAACCCCGGACGCCCGATGAAGGCGCCGGCAACCAACGGCAACCCGTCAGCGATCTTCACGGGCAGCGCCGGCAGCCGGCGCGGCGCCGGGCCGTTCAGCACGCGGGCGCTCGCCCGAAGATCGAATTCCGAGAAGTGGCACGGGCATTTCACCGTCCCGGACGCGGGCTGCCAGTCCCAGGCGTCGCAGCCGGTGTGAGTGCAGATCGCCGAGTATGCGACGATGCCGTCGGCCGCGCGCTCGCTCGTGTCCCGATCGAGCGCGCGGGGATCGAGCCGGACGAGCAGGATTTGGTTGAGCCGCGATTCGTTGCGGACGGTGCCACTGCTCGCGTCCATCGGGTACGCGGTCACCGGCGTTCCGCCGGCCGGCAGGTCGGCCAGTGTGATCACCCCGCCCTTGCGCTCGCCCGCCGCGAAGGTGAAGCGGTCGTTCGGCTGCGGCCGCGCACGCCGCGCGCCGGGGTCCTGCGCGTGTGCCACGCGCGCCAGAGGCAGTCCGACGCCGACGCCGAGCGCCAGCCTCAGAATGCTGCGACGTCCGGGGGGGCGGACTGGCTCCATCCTCTTTCCCTTGCCGCCGCGGGCGGCATCGAAGGACCGTTCAGCCGCGTGGCGGGAAGAATCGGCCCGGCGGCCGCACGATGTCAAGGTGGTCGTGGTAGGGTACCGAGCATCACCACGTGGCGAGTCGCCGCGCTCCTCGTGCTGCTGAGTTTCGGCCTGGCCGACGCGCAAGAGATCACCGTGCCCGTCGGCTTCCGCGTCGACGTGTTCGCCGAGAAGCTCGGCGGGCCGCGCGCCCTCGCCGTCGATCCCAGGGGCGTGCTGTTCGCGTCGATCTCGGCCCTGGGACGCGTCGTGGCGCTTTCGGATCGGCGCGGTGTCGGCCGCGCGAGCGACGTGGTGACCGTCGTGAAGGACCTCGATCTGCCACACGGAATCGCGTTCCGCCGCGGATATCTCTATGTCGCCGAGACCGGCCGTATCGTGCGTTATCGCTATCACGCGGCGACGCAGACCGCCGTGGAGCGGAGCGTCGTCGTCGCGGGTTTGCCGCACGGCGGGCATCACTGGACGCGCTCCATCGCGTTCGGCCGTGACGGCAAGCTCTACGTCGCCGTCGGCTCCTCGTGCGATATCTGCCGTGAGAAGGATCGCAGGCGCGCCGCCATCGTTCGCTACAACGCCGACGGCTCGGGCGAGGAGCGATTCGCCGCCGGCCTGCGGAATCCGGTCGGCCTGGCCTTTCACCCGACAACGGGCTCGCTGTGGACGACCGTCAACGAGCGAGACTGGCCCGGCGGTGCCGCGCCCCCGGATTACGTGACCGAGGTGCAACGCGGCGCCGCCTATGGATGGCCGGACTGCTTCGCCGACGGCGGCGCGCGACGGCCCGATCCGACGTTCGGCCGCGACGCCGACTGCCGTGACGTGAGGCTGCCGAGCCTCCCGCTGACGCCGCACGCGGCGCCGCTCGGGCTGGCCTTCTATACGCGCGCCCAGTTCCCGGCGCAGTACGTCGGCGATCTGTTCATCGCCCTGCATGGGTCGCGACTCGGCCTCGCTCCATCGGGGTACTCGATCGCGCGTGTGCGCTTCCGGGGCGGCCGCCCGGTCGCGATGGAGGACTTCGCGACCGGCTGGCGTCACGGAGATCGTATCGTCGGCCGACCCGTGGATCTCGCGGTGGGCCGCGATGGCAGCCTGTACGTTTCCGACGATCACGGCGATCGCATCCATCGCGTGACGTACGCGCCGCGATGAGATCGCGTTTCGCGCTCGCCTTCGTCCTCCTCGTCCTCACCGCCCCGCCGGCGTACGCGGAGGTCCGAGGCGTGGTCGTCGACACGCGCGAAGACGTGCTCGGCGGGGAGTACGAAAAACTCAAGGGCACGGTGGAACTGGAGCTCGATCCGACGCATCCCGCCAACGCGGTGATCGTGGATCTCAAGCGCGCGCCCCGCAACGCGCGCGGACGCGTCGAAGCCTCGGCGGACTTCATGGTCTTGCGACCACGCCGTCCGCCGCCGCGGGGCTCGGTGGCGCTCCTCGAGGTGAGCAACCGCGGCGGCAAGGCAGTGCTGCCGTATTTCAATCGCGCGACGTGGAGCCTCGATCCGTCTACCGCCGACGAGTTCGGCGACCGGCTGCTGATGCGGCTGAATCTGACCGTGATCTGGGTCGGCTGGCAGTTCGACGTGCCGCGCCAACCGGGGCTGCTCCGGCTCCGCGCTCCGATCGCACGTGGCGTCGATGGGCCGATCGAGGGGCTCGTCCGCAGCGACTGGACCGTCGAGCGGACCGCCGTGACGCTGCCGCTCGCGGATCGCGATCACGTCGCGTATCCGGTCGCCGATCCCGCCAACCCCGACAACGTGCTGACCGTGCGGTCATCGCGGCTTGGACCGAGAGAGGTCCTGCCGCGCGAGCGCTGGCGCTTCCCCGATCCGACCCACGTTTCCCTCGATGGCGGCTTCCAGCGCGGCAAGATCTACGAGCTCGTGTATCGCGCGCGGGATCCGGTCGTGGTGGGCATCGGGCTCGCGGCGATCCGCGACGTCGTGTCGTGGGCGCGTTACGATCCGCGGTCGGAGTTTCGTGTGAGCGCGGCGATCGCCGCCGGCGTCTCGCAGAGCGGGCGCTTTCTGCGCCACTTCCTGTACCAGGGCTTCAACACCGACGAGGCCGGCCGCAAGGTCTTCGATGGGATGCTGATCCACACCGCCGGCGCGGGGCGCGGCAGCTTCAATCATCGCTTCGCGCAGCCGTCGCGCGACGCGCATCGCTTCTCCGCGTTTTTCTTTCCCACGGATGTGTTCCCGTTCACGACGCGGACGCAGACGGATCCGGAAACGGGCATCACCGACGGGCTGCTCGCGCGGTCCACGGAACGCCCGGCGGAGCGGCCGAAAATCTTCTTCACCAACACCGGCTATGAGTACTGGGGGCGCGCCGCGTCGCTCATCCACACCTCTCTCGACGGACGGCTCGACGTTCCGCCGCTGCCCAACGAGCGCATCTACCATCTCGCCGGCGGACAACACTTCGTCGGCAGCTTCCCGCCGCCGGCATCCGCGCGTGCGGGAGAGGCTTACCGCGACAATCCACTCGACTTTCTCGTGACGCTGCGGGCGCTGCTGGTCCGTCTCGTGCAGTGGGTGACCGACGACCGTATGCCCCCTGCGAGCGCCTATCCGACGCTCGCCGCGGGCTCGCTCGTGCCGGTGAGCGCGCTGAAGCTTCCGGCGATTGCCGACCTCACCGCGCCGTCCGTGATCCACGAGGCTTACCGCGTCGACTACGGGCCACACTGGGCGGCCGGCATCATCACGCGGGAGCCGCCGGGCATCGGCGCTCCATTCCCGACGCGAGTCTCGCAAGTGGACGCCGACGGCAACGAGGTCGCCGGCGTCCGCGGCGTCGAGCTGCTCGCTCCGTTGGCCACCTACCTGCCGTGGCAGCTTCGCGGAGGCGCCGACAGCGACGCGTCCGAGCTGCGCAATTTCCTCGGCACCTATGTGCCGCTGCCGCGGACCGAGGCCGAACGTCAACGGTGGCGCGACGGCCGGGTGAGCATCGACCGCCGCTACGCCGACAAGCGCGCCTACCTGGCGGCGGCGGCCCGCGCGGCGGACTCGCTGGCAGCCGCGGGGCTACTGCTTCCGGAGGACGTTCGAGCGGTGATCGAGCGCGCCGGCCAGCACTGGGACTGGAGCATGAGCCGATGAGGGTGCGCGGTCGGTTCCTTGTCGCCGTCCTCGCGGCGGCTGGATGACCACGAGCCACCCCGACGCCGCCGCCGGCGGGTGCGGCGTTCTGCAGTCCGAACATTTCCGTCTACTTGTGGTGGGCACACGCCTGTGGCACAGCCGTTGCTGACCCGAAGCCGATAGAGAGTTTCTACGGATAGAACCTGACCGACTGGGACAAGCGACGAAAGGATTTGGTATGGCAGGACCCGCCATCATGATCGCAGACGACGCGTCCGCGATCGTCGCCTTCCGCGACGTCGCCGGCGCGAGCAGCTGGCGCGTGGACGTGGTGATCGACGGCAGCGTGTCAGGCCACATCGACGACGGCAACGGCGTCTATCGCTACTTCGAGGGGCCGCAGAACGACGTCACGTGGTCATTCGCCGAACGGGATCTCGAGCGCCTCAAGGCCCGGATCCTGGCCACGGTGCGCGCAGAGCGGCAGTCCGACTGAGCCTGCGCGGGCCGCTTACGCGGTAGCCCGCGTTCTGACCACGTTGAACGCGGTCACCGGCCGCGCGAAGCCTCGCAGCGTCAGCTCCCCGAGCGGCTCGACCTCCACGAGGTGCTCGACCTCGGTATAGAGCCTGCGCGAGACGAGAATCTGGCCGCCGCGCGCCTCGCCGCACAGCCGCGCGGCGAGGTTGGTGACGGTGCCGATCGCGCCGTAATCCCACCGCCCCTCGAATCCAATCGCGCCGAGCGTGGCGTAGCCCTGCGCGATGCCGATGCCCACGTGCAGGTCGAAGCCGAGCTTGCGCCAGCGCCCCGTCAGCGTCTCGACGCGGGCCCGCATCGCGAGCGCCATGCGGAGCGCCCGCGCCTGGGGATCCGGCACCAGCGCGGGATCGTTGAAGAACACCATCATGCCGTCGCCGGTGAAACGCTCCAGCGTGCCCTCGTGCGCCACGATCACTTCGCCCATCGCCGCGTGATAGTCGCGCAAGACGGTCATGACCTCTTCGGGCTCCGAGGTCTCAGCGAAGGCGGTGAAGCCGCGAAGATCGAGGAAGACGACGACGATCTCTCGGCGGTGGCTCTTGAGCGGGTCGTCGGCGCCCCCGCTGACGATCGCCTCGGCGAGCGCGGGCGAGAAAAAGCGCTTGAGCCGCGAAAGCCGCTCGAGCTGCGCCACCTGCTCGCTCACGCGCTGCTCGAGCGTGCGGTTGAGCTCGGTCAGCTCGTCGTAGAGGCTCTTGATCCGCAACAGAGAGCGCACCCGCGCGAGGATCTCCGGCTGGTTGATCGGCTTGCTGAGGAAGTCGTCGGCGCCCGCCTCGATGCCCTTCACGCGCTCCTGCCCCGGATCGAGCGCGGTCACCATCACCACGGGGAGCATCGTGGTGGCGGGGTTCGCCCGCAGCTTGCGACAGACGTCGTAGCCGCTCATCCCCGGCATCATCACGTCGAGCAAGACGAGGTCGGGTCGCTCGCGGTCCACGGACTCCAGAGCCTCGGCGCCGGAGGCGGCGGTGATGACGTCGTAGCCCCTGGCCCCCAGGACATCGGCCAGCAGCTTGACGTTACTGGGCGTGTCGTCGACCACGAGGATCTTCGCCGCGCTCACGTTCGGGCGCCCCGGTCGAGCGCTTCCCTCACGGCCGCGAGGAACGGCCGAACGCTGATGGGCTTGGATTGGTAGCCGTCGAAGCCGGCAGCCATGATCTTGGTGCGGTCAGCGGTCATCGCGGAGGCGGTGACGGCGATGACGCGGATGGCGCGCGTCTCCGGCGCCGCCCGCAGCCGGTTGAGCGCCTCGATACCGTCGATGCCGGGCAGCTGGATGTCCATCAGGATCAGCGCGGGATGATGCTCGTGCGCGAGGCGGACACCGTCTTCGCCCGATTCGGCCTCGAGCACCTGATACGCCTGATGCGCGAGCACGTCGCGCACCAGCTTTCGGTTCTTCTCGTTGTCCTCGATGACGAGGATCAGCTCGCCGGGCATGGCGCCTCCGGAAGGGTGAAGGCGAACGTCGAGCCCTGGCCCAGCTGGCTCTTCACCCAGATGCGTCCGCCGTGCAGCTCCACGAACTTGCGTGAGAGCGTGAGACCGAGGCCGGTGCCCTCGTGCTTCTTCGCGTAATCGGTGCCGACCTGGCGGAATTCCTCGAACACGGCGTCCAGGTCCTCCGCCGCGATGCCGATGCCCGTGTCGGTCACGGACACCTCCACGTGGCCGTCCAGGCGCTGGGCGCGGACCTCGACGCGCCCACCCTCCGGCGTGAACTTCACCGCATTCGAGAGGAGGTTGAGGAGGACCTGCTTCACCTTGCGCTGGTCGCCTCGCAGAGAGCCGAGGTTGCGATCGACGCGGGTCTCGACCGTGAGCCCCTTGCGCGTGGCGCGTTCGCGGACGAGCACGACGGCGTTGTCAACGGCCTCTGCGACGTCGAAGTCCTCGACGTCGAGGTCCATGCGGCCCGCCTCGATCTTGGCCAGATCCAGGATGTCGTTGATCAGTGAGAGCAGGTGGCGCCCCGACGTGAGGATATCTTGCAGATACTCCTCCTGCTTCGCATTGACGTCACCGAACATGCGCTCGAGCAGGACTTCCGAAAAGCCGATGACCGCGTTGAGCGGCGTGCGCAGCTCGTGCGACATGGAGGCGAGGAACTCGTCCTTGTGGCGGTTGGCCGCCTCGAGCTGACGGCTCTTGTCCTCGATCTCGCGAAACAGCCGCGCGTTCTGGATCGCCAGGGCCGACTGCGTTCCGAACGTCCTCAGCACCTCCACCACGCGCGGCTCGAACTCGCCCGGCGTGCGGCGATTCACGACCAGGGCGCCGACGACCTCGTCCTCGCTCAGCAGGGGCAGGGCCAACAGCGCGCGATAGCCGGCGGCCAGGACGGCCTCGCGCACCCGGCTGGAGTAGACGTTCTCGTCGAGGATGTCCGGGATCTGCACCGGCTCACGCGATTCGGCCGCCCGGCCGACGGCGCCCTGGCCGAACAGCGGCGGCGTCGCGCGCAACGCCGCCAGCAGCGTCGCATCGAAGGTGTCACTGGCGCGCAGGAGATCGAACCGCCGCTCCTGAGCCATGAACTCGTAGATGACGCCGCCGTCCGTCCCAGCCAGGACGTTCGCGCGCGCCAGGATCGTGTCGAGCACGGTCGGCAGATCGAGCGTCGAGGAAAGCGCGCGGCCGACCTCGCCGAGGGCGCGCAGCTCCTCGACCGACCGGGAAAGATCACCGGTGCGCGCCTCGAGCTCCTGGAACAGGCGCACGTTCTCGATGGCGATCACGGCCTGGTCGGCGAAGATCTGGAGCAGCGCGATCTGCTTCTCGGTGAACGGACGGACGTCGAGACGGCGAATCAGGATCACGCCGACGACGGCGCCCTCCCGAACCAGCGGCGTCACGAGGATCGTGCGGAATCCGGCGGCGCGCTGGAAGTCCTGGGCCTCCACGTATTCGCCGCGCGCGAACTCCTCGAGGATGTCTTGGATGTGCAGCGTACGGCCCTCGAGCGCCGCCCTGCCCGCCGGAGTGTCACGCGTGACGCGGCGGACCGGCGACGCCCCCAGGGGAACGTCGCCGAAATGCGCCGCCCGGTGAAGCATGCCGTCCTCGACCCGATGGATCAGCACGTCGTTCGCGCCGCACAGCCGGGCGGCGCTCTCGGCCACGGCATCGAGCACGGGCTGGACGTCCGTCGGCGAGCTCGAGATGACCTTGAGGATCTCCGCGGTGGCCGTCTGCTGCTCGAGCGCCGCGCTCAGCTCGCGCGTGCGGTCCTCGACCCGGCGCTCCAGCGTGGCGTACGAATCTTGCAGTTGTCCGGCCATGCGATTGAATTGCTCGCCGAGATCCTGCAGCTCGTCGCGCGTGCGCACGTCGATGCGATGCGCGAGGTCGCCGCCGCCGATGCGCTCCGCTCCCGCCTGAAGAGCCCCGATCGGTCGGCCGATCTTCCGCGCGAGCATCAGGCTGGCGATCACCGATACGAGGGCGCCGAGCAGCATCAGGAGCCCGGTCCTCATGATCGCTCCGCGGAGGGGCGCGAAGGCCTCACCGAGCGGCTGCTCGACGAACACGATCCAGCCGAGCGGCGCGATCACGGTGTGCGCGACGAGCGTGCTCCGACCCGCAAGATCCGTCGACAGCATCGCGTCGGTGGCGCCTGCCCGCGCTGCCATCACGTGCGGTTGGGAAACGAGATCCGTCTTGCGCAGCACCAGGCTGATGTCGGGGTGCGCGATGAGGTGGCCGTCGCGGTCGACCACATACGCCTGGCCGAGGCGGCCCACGCGGATCTGCGACACCACGTCCCAGATGAATTTCAAATTCACGGCGGCCGCGGTGACCGGCGACGTCTTCGACGTGCCATGCGGGACGGCCAGCATCATGTACGGCTCCGACTCCTTGCGGAAGGTCACGGGCCCATACCAAACGCGTCCTCCGCGCGTTTCGACCCACTGCGGCTCCGCTGAGAGATCGGTCCCGCTGGCCACGACGTCCATGGCCAGCCGGGACATCCGGAGCTGCTCTCGGCCCTGGCCGTCGATAAAGGCGACCTCCGTAATGGCAGGGACCTGGCGCAGCAACCGGACATAGTCGAGCTGGCGCTGCTCGAGCCCCGCCGCCACGACCTGTGGCTGCGCCGTCCAGCCCATCTGCCGCTCGATCTCACGGACGAATTGCTCGATCCGTAGCGCCGCCGCGTTGGCTTTCTCGCGCTGGATCTGGGCGAGCTGCGCACGTGACTCCTGGTACGTGAAGTAGATCTCGACGAGACCGTTGACCAGCAGCGCACCCGCCACGACGGCCGCGAAAGGCACGACGTACCGGCGGAAAAGCCGATTCTGCGTCCAGGGAGCGAGCCAGCGACCCACCGCGATCACCGTCCGAGCATACCCCAGCAGCTGTCCATGCGATCGGTCTCCCGTTGTCTCGCCGGAACGGCGATTGCACCCCCGGCCCACGCGTGGACTTCATTCAGTCACACCTCGATTTTCTGCTGCAGCACATGCTCGGCCTCGTCTTCGTCGCGTTTGTGATCGAGGCAGCGGGGGTGCGTTTCCGAGCCGCATCCTGCTGCTCGTCGCCGCGACGCTGGCCAGCGACGAGCGCCAGCTGGTCGGGCTCGTCGTCGTCACGACCATCGGATCGTTGATCGGCGATCACGTGCCATACCTGGCCGGGGCCATCACCGGGCCGCGCATCCTGGCGTTCTACTGTCGGATCACGCTGGGCTCCATCGACTGTATCGACAAGACCGTCGGGTATTTCCGGCGGTTCGGCGCCGCGGCGATTCTCTTCAGCCGGTTCTCGACGAGTGTGCGGCTCTTCGCCTCCGCGCTCTCCGGCTGCGGCCACATCAGCTACGGCAAGTTCATCGCGTTCGACTTCGTCGGCACCGTCCTGTACGCCGTAGCGTGGGTGACCGTCGGGTACCTGGTCGGCGACCAGGCGACCGAGTTCCTCGAGCGCCACCGTGCGAGCCGCTTCCTGGTTCTGCTGGCTCCGGCGGCGCTGGCGCTCCTGATCGGCTATCGCGTGTGGCGACGCCGGCGTTATGGTCCCCCACGCGCCGAGGCCGTCATCGCCGAGGCGTCCTGCGTCGACAAGTAGTGCTTCACCACCGGGTGTCCGTCTTGCCATAATCGGGTGCTGGCACTTCGCCAGCCCCTCCGCGACCGAGGAGACCACCAGATGCGCAAGACGTTCGTGGTGCTCACCGCTCTCACGATGCTCCCCTTCGGGGTCGCCGGCTGCGTTTCGAAGAGCGAGTACACGAAGGCCGTCCAGTCGGCCGAGGCGCGTTACACCGCGCTGGAGGCGGACAACACGCGCCTGAAGCGTGAGCTGGCCGACGCGGGCAAGCGCAACGAGCAGCTCACGGCCGATCGGGCCGAGCTGGAGCGTACGCTGACGATGAAGGCGGGCGATCTCGGCAAGACGATCACCGACCTGCGTCAGCGCATCAGCAGCCTCGAGACCGACAACGCCCGCCTCATGCAGGATGTCGCCGACGCACAGAAGGCGCGCGAGGAGAAAGTGCGCGAGGTCAGCTCGACGTACGAGCAGCTCGTCGCGAAGATGAAGGGCGAGATCGACAAAGGGCACGTCACGATCTCCGAGCTCAAGGGCAGGCTTACGGTGAACATGGTCGAGGCCATCCTGTTCGATTCGGGCAAGGCCGAGGTGAAGCCCGAAGGCCTCGTGGTGCTCGGCAAGGTCATCGAGATCCTCAAGACCGTGAACGACAAGGCGATCCGCATCGAGGGCCACACGGACAACAAGGCGATCGTCGGTCCGCTCACGCAGCGGTATCCGACCAACTGGGAGCTGTCGGCCGCGCGCGCCATCACCGTCTCGCGCTACCTGCAAAAGCAGGGGATCGAGCCGGCGCTCCTTTCGGCGGCCGCCTTCGGGGAGTTCAAGCCCGTGGCGGACAACGACACCCTCGAAGGTCGCGCCAGGAATCGACGCATCGAGATCGTCCTCGTCGCGAAAGACTGAAGAGCGCCGCACCACCACGCCGCCGGCGCGCGCGCCGGCGGCGTGGTCCGTTTGCCCCTTCCGCCACCATCCCTCTTGGGTCGTCCACCCCCTAAATGTGGGGGAGTACCCACCCAAAGCCCCCCACGAATAGTTTCTGGTTTGGCAGGCACCTTTGTTACTGTCGGGCCGGGTAAAGGAGGGAGACCACACAGAGAGCGAGAGGAGCTCTATGCGCACAATAGCGGTCGTGAACCAAAAGGGTGGGTGTGGCAAGACGATCACATCCATCAACCTTTCGGCCTTTCTCGCCCGCGAGCAGCGACGGGTGCTGCTCATCGACATGGACCCGCAGGGCCATGCGACGCTCGGACTTCTCGCCGATGCCGCTCCCTTGCCGCTGACGATGTACGAAGTCTTCGTCGGAGGGCCGGGCGGCCAGCCCACCGTGCTGCGTGATGTCATCCGCACGGTCCGCGACAACCTCGATGTGGCGTCGGCCGACATTCGGCTGAGCGCGATTCCGGAAATGCTCGCCGGCGTGTTCGGGCGGGAGAACATCCTGGGCAATGCGTTCGCGGGGATCAAGGACCGCTACGACTACGTGATCGTGGATTGTCCGCCGAGCGTCGGGCTCCTGACGTTCAACGCGCTGAAGGCGTGCTCGGAAGCCATCGTCCCGATGGATCCGAGCTTCTTCTCGCTGCACGGGATCGGCAAGCTCCTCGAGACATTCGACGTGCTGGCCAGGGAGACGAGCCACCAGGTGGCCGCACGGGCACTCGTGACGCTCTACCCCGGCCGGTCGGCCTTCGTGAAGGCCGTCGTCGACGACATTCGTCGTCATCTCGAGGGCCGGGATTTCGAGACCGTGATCCGGTACAGCGTCAAGCTCGCGGAGGCGGCGAGCCACGGTGTGCCGATCGTCGACTATTGCCGGCACTGCGCCGGATACGAGGATTACCAGGCCCTCACCGCCGAGATCCTGAAACAGGACGAAGCCTGGCCCGAAGCCGACGCGCTCACCGCCGAAGGCGTTGAGTCGCTCGGCGTTCACGAGCAACTCACCAGCTAGCGGGCGCCCAAGGTAATGAGCGATCGGCCGCTGGGGCGAGGACTCGAGGATGTGTCGCATCTCTTCCTGTCCCAGCGGACAGCCGAGCCGGAGCGCGTGTCTACCCCGCCCGCGGGCGTGTCTGCCCCTCCCGCGTCTCGGGGCGGCGTGGCGCTGCTGCGCCCTGCGTCCGTCTCGCGCGAGCGGCTCGCCGGCCTTCTGAAAGAATTCGCCGGCGCCCTCGAGGACGGCCTCAAGACGATCGACGCGAACATCCCCTGCCATCCGTGCGGTGAGATCGACGTGCTCGCCATGAGCCGCTCGAGCCAGCTCACGATCATCGACACCGACACGACGGTGAACGACAGTCTCTTGCTCCGCGGCATGGGGCACTTCGACTGGGTGGTGCGCAATATGCCCAACCTGCGTCGGATGTACCGGGAGCACGCCGTGAACTTCTCGCTCCCGCCGCGGCTCGTTCTGCTGGCGCCGCAGTTCTCAGTCTTACTGCAGAGCGTGGCGCGGCAGATCACCTGCCCTCAGATTCAGTGGATCCGGTATCACGCCGTCGAGGCGGCCGCGGGTCCCGGCATCCTCTTCGAGCCGCTCGCCGCCGAGTAATGTTACTCGCGAACTTTGAGATCGGCGCGTTCCTCGGTCCGCGTCGCGAGGACGACCGTTCGACCCGCGAGCCGCGTCTCTTCGAGAATGCGCAGCCGGACGCCGGCGGCGTCGAGCGTCCGGCGCGCCCGCTCGTCCGCGATGACGTACGTCGGCCGCGCGCTGGCCAGCGATGCGGCGAGCTCTTGGACGTCGCCGATCTTTCGCACCTGGCGACGGAGATAGAAGTCGTAGGACAGTCGGCTGCTCTCGAACGCGAACAGCATATCGTCCGGTCCGACGTGGTCCGCGACCCGCCTGGCAAATCCGCGGACGTCATAGCGCGCGTTGTAGCGCGGAGCCAGCGTCCACGCCTCGTAACCGAGCACGACGATCGTCGTTAGTGCAATGACGGCGAACGCGGCGCGCGCCTTTCCCGTCGTGGCGGCCCAGAGTCCGACGGCTCCCGCCGCAACAATGGCCACTGCGGCGGTGATCTTGACCGAGAGCTGAGGCGGTAGCAGCACCACTTCCTCGGTCCTGAGCCGCAGCGGCAGCAGCAGGGCCACAGCCCCGGCCACCGCCATCACGCTCCAAAGCCAGCCATGGGCGCGAAGCGGACGAGGAGCCGGCGACGACATCCAGTCCTGCCAGAGCCAGCCGACCATGAGCGCGACGGCCGGATACACCGGCAGGAAGTAGCGCTCGCGCTTGTGCGACATGACCGTCATCACGACGACGTACGTCAGCACCCAGCAAAGCAGCAGCGCGAACTTGCGTCGCGCCGCGGGATCGGTCTTCCGCCAACCATGCCAGACGGCGGCGGGAAGAAAGAGACTCCAGGGGAGGAATTTCAGTCCGAGCGGTCCTGCGGCGAAGAAGAGCTCACCGATGCCCTCCCACCGGCTGGCGTGGGGGCCGAGATAGTCGCCCATCACCACGCTCTGGAGATAGCTGGTGTCCCGCTGCATCGCGAACGCGATCGCCCAAGGGCTCGCGATGATCGCAATGATCGCGATTCCCATGAGGAGCCTCAGACGCCGCAGGCCGCGCCATCCGCCCTGCCAGAGCAGAAACGCGCCGAAGACGAGGAGCGGCGCCAGCCCCGCCGGCCCTTTTGCCGACAGCGCGAGGCCGAGAGCGACGTAGCACGCGATCATCGCGGAGCGCTCCGACTCGGGCGTGTCGATCGCGAGCCAGAAGAACCAGACACTACAGACGATGAAGAACGTCACGGTCATGTCGGCGAGGACCGCCGTCGCCAGCGAGAAGTATCCCGGCGTCGTGGCGAGGATCAGCGCCGCGAGCAAGCCGCCCACGCCACCCAACAGACGGCGGCCCAGCAGGAACGTCATGACGACGCCGCCGATGGCGCTCAGCGCGGCGGGCAGCGTCGCGGTCAGCTCGCTCACGTCTCCTCTCGGCAGCGACAGGAGCGCGATGGCCCACATGAACAGCGGCGGCTTCTCCATGTGCACTTCGCGATCGATGTGCGGCACCAGCCAGTGCCCCTGCTCGACCATGTTCCTCGCGAGCAGCGCGTAGCGCGCCTCGTCGGAGATGAAAATGGTCCGCTGCCCGACAGCCGGCAGGAACAGCGCGGCGGCGACGACGAGCGGGACGAGGACCGAGCGCGCGCGCCCTACGCCCACGTGCAGCCCGGCAGATAGGCCTCGCGCCACAATTCGAAGCTCATCAGCGTCCACAGCGCGCGGGCATGGTTTCCCCTGCCCGCGACATGCTCGTCTACCAGCCGGGCGACGGTCCGCGGCGCGAAGAGTCCCGTTCGCTTCAGTCGATCGGGGTTGAGAATCTCGTCGAGCAACGGTCGGAGCGGACCGCGCAGCCATGGCGCCAGCGGCACGCCGAAGCCGTGCTTGCGCCGGTGCACGATCGACGCGGGCAACCGCTCGGCCATCATGCGTTTGAGCAGATACTTCGTCGTCCATCCCCTGAGCTTGAGCGCGGTCGGGATCGAACACGCGAGCTCGACGAGCTCGTGATCGAGGTACGCCGCGCGGACCTCGAGGCCGAACGCCATCGTCGCGCGGTCCATCTTGACCAGCGTCTGGCCCGCCAGATAGAGCTTCGCGTGGTGATAGATGAGGCGCTCGAGGTCGTCGTCCGAAGGGGCGTCGATCATCACGTCGACGACGTCCCGGTACGGATCGAAGCCGGCACACGCGACGCGCATATGAGTGCTCAGCAGCGACTGCTGCTCAGGCGGCGAGAAGCCGTCCATCAAGAGCTGGATGCGGACGTCGGACGCATACGGCGCCGCGCGGAACAGCAGCCGGACCAGGGACTGCAGGCTCGCGTACCGCGTCGACGTCGGAATCATCTGCAGGGCTTTCGCGAGCGCAGCGAGCGCTCCATCGGGCATCAGGTCCAGCCACCGGGCCCTGGAGACCGCGAGGGCGGTCGGGTACCCGCAGAAGAGCTCGTCGCCGCCGTCTCCCGAGAGAACGACGGTCGCGGTCTTGCGGGTGTAACGCGCGAGCTCGAGCGTCGGAAGGAAGGCGGGGTCCGCCAGCGGTTCGTCCAGCCGATCTCCGACGGTGGGCAACAGCGCCCGTGCGTCAGCCGCCGTGAACATCAGCACGTGATGGTCGGTGCCGAACCGCTGGGCCACGTGCCGGGCGCACGAGGTCTCATCGTACGTCGATTCGGTGAATCCGACGGAGAACGTCGCGAGCTTTTGCGACGGCGCCACGCTCGCGGCCGCGGCGACGACGGCGCTGGAGTCGAGACCGCCGCTGAGAAAGACCCCCACGGGAACGTCGGCGACCAGCCGGCGGCGCACCGAGGCGCAGAGCGCATTCCAGACGCGCATCGACCATTCGGGCTCGTCGCATCGCTCCGCGTGGGGAAAGGACATGTCCCAGTAACGCGTCAGGCATGTCTTGCCCCCCGACACCGTCAGCAGATGTCCGGGGGGCAGCTTGCGCACCCCGCGCACGATCGTGTGCGGATCGACGACGTAGCCGCTGCTCAGATAGCGCGACAGGCCGAGCAGGTCGAGCTCGCGGCTGACGCATGGATGCGCGAGGATCGCCCTGAGCTCGGAGCCGAAGATCAGCCAGCCACCCAGCTGCGTGTAGTAGAGCGGCTTCTCGCCCATGCGATCACGGGCGAGAAGCAGGACCTGGCGGCGCTCGTCCCACAACGCGAACGCGAACATGCCGTTGAGGTATCCGACGCAGTGCTCGCCGCAATCCTCCCACGCGTGGACGAGCACTTCGGTGTCGGAGCGGGTCGTGAAGCGATGGCCGCGTCGAATCAGACCCTCGCGCAACTCGACGTGGTTGTAGATCTCGCCGTTGAGCATCGCCCAGACCGTGCCGTCCTCGTTCGAAACCGGTTGGTGGCCGGTTTCGAGATCGATGATCGACAGGCGCCGCTGCCCCAGCGCGACCGGTCCCTTGGCGTAATAGCCCTCGTCGTCGGGGCCGCGATGTCGCAAGGTCGCGGTCATGCGGCGAGCGATGTCGAGGTCGGCGGGCTCGTGGCCGGGTCCGAGGAAGCCGCAAATGCCACACATACTCAGCGCTCCCGGTCGGTCACGGAGCGTCGGCGGCCGTGAGCGGCAGACGGATCGTCACGGTCGTGCCCGCGCCCGGCTTGCTGTCGATGTCGACGGTGCCGCCCTGCCGCTGCACCAGCATCTGCGCGATGGCGAGACCGAGCCCGACCCCGGACGCGCCCATTGCCCGCGCGCTCTTGCCGCGAAAGAAGCGCTCGAACACGTGCGGCAGCTCGTCGGCCGGAATTCCCGACCCCGTGTCCGCAACGGTCACGACGACCTCGCTCGCGGTGACGCCGGTGTTCAGCTCGACCGTTCCGCCCGCGCTCGAAAACTTCACCGCGTTGTCCACCGCGTTGCCGATCGCCACGTCGAGAATGCCCGGCGCGACATCGACGACGGCATCCGTCACGTGCGGCGCGATGCGGAGGCGCACGCCACGCCGCTCGGCGATCGGCGTCACGCGACCCACGACGGCCTCGATGATCGACGCCGGCCGGGTGCTGTGCGCGACGCTCACGCGGCCTTCACCGGCGTCCAGCCGGGCCAGCGTGAGCAGGCTTTCCACCAGCGCGCCCAGCCGCTCGATCTCCTCGAGGGCGGTGGCCAGCGTCGCGCGATACTCCTCGAGGGCGCGGGGCCGGCGCATCGTCACTTCGATCTCGGTGCGCAGGCGCGTGAGCGGTGACCGCAGCTCGTGGGCGGCGTCGGCGGTAAAGCGCCGCTGGATCTCCACGCTGTCGCGGATGCGCTCGAGCATCGCGTTCAGCGTTTCCACCAGCCGGGCGACCTCGCCGGGCTCGCCCGGGTGCGGCAGCGGCTCGATGAGGCTGGCCGCGCTGAGGCGTCGAGCTCGCTGCACGATCGCGTCGATCGGCCGCAGAACCTGACGCGTCAACACGAAATCCGTGGCCACGATCGCCGCGAGAATCGCCAGCGCGGCGCCGATGAGCAGCCATCGGATCCGAGCGAGCACCTGGTGAACGTCGTCGAGCGGATGCGCCGCCTCGACGGCGTAGACCGCCTCACCGTGAACGGCGCGCAGCGCCGCCACCCGAAGTGCCCGGGACTCGGCCGTCCTGATCGTCTGGAATACAATCTTGCCTCGACCGATCACCTTGTTGATCTGGGCACCATCGATTGGCAGCGGCGCGTGGGTGCCGAGTACCGTCACCACACTACCACCGCGATCGACGACCTGAATGATCGGGCGGAAGCGCCACAGCAGACGCCGGACGGGCTTGACCGTGGACAGCACATCAACGGGACTCGTCGGCCCTTCTTCGGCGATCTCCGCGCTCACGCTCTGCGCGGCGTGCAAGAGAGAGGCGTCGACCTGGTCGAGGATGATGCGGCGGACCGTCCAGTCGAGCACGACGACCGAGACACCGAGGATGAGGCTGAGGACGATTGCGTGCCAGCCGGCGAGACGCGCCCGGTAGCCGAGTCGCATCAGCCCGGGCCGGTTCCGACGTAGAAGCCGCGGCCGCGGACCGTGTGCAGGAGTCGGCGCCGTCCCGGGACATCGATCTTGCGCCGGAGATGACTGACGTGAACGTCGACGGCGTTGCTCGTCACGTCGTTGACCTCACCCCACAGCTCCTCCTCGATCTGCGAGCGCAACACCACCTCACCCGGATGCCGCATCAAGACTTCGAGGATCTGGTACTCCTTCAGCGTCAGCAGCACGGGCACACCGTTTCGCGTCACGCGGTGTCGCACGGGATCCATGCAGAGGTCGTCCACGGACAGGAGCGTCGGTCGGCTGAAATCCGAACGCCGCAACAGCGCGCGCAGCCGCGCCAGCAATTCTGCGAACGCGAACGGCTTGACGAGATAGTCGTCGACTCCCGTGTCGAGCGCGGCCACGCGATCGGCCAGCGCGTCGCGCGCGGTGAGCATGAGAATCGGAACGGTGAGACCGCGCTGGCGGAGGTCACGGCACACGGCGAGGCCGTCCTTCGCGGGGAGGTACCAATCGACGATCAACGCACGATACTCTGCCGCGTGCACCAGCTGCTCTCCGTCCTCTCCCGACGTCGCGACATCGACGACGTAGCCCTCCTCGCGCAGACCACGGGCGAGGGCGCGCGCAGTGCGCGCGTCGTCTTCGACGAGAAGCAGCTTCACGACATTCGCCTCACAGGCAGACGTAGAGTAGGACTGCGACCACCATCGAGCAATCGAAACAACGTGAAGAAACCTTCAGATTCAATTCACGATGCGCTCCGCCGGAGAGTCGTCTGCGGCCTCGTCGCGACGCTGTGCGTGGCGCATCGACGTCTTCGACCGACGGCTGCCGCCGAGCCGATTGAGATCTCGCCGATCGAAAACTGGACGCACCATCCGCTCGATCGGCGCGGCGTGCCCGAGGGATGGCGCACGTACGAGACGATCGGCGGCCATGCGACCTACGACTTCACCGTCGTCGAGGATGATGGTCGCCGCGCGCTTCATCTGCGCAGCCACGGCGATCACTCGACCATCGCGCGCAAGATCCGAATCAATCTCGAGACGACACCGATCCTCGAATGGCAGTGGAAGCTGACGCAGCTTCCCGCGGGCGCCGATCTGCGCGAACGCGCGACCTCGGATGCCGGGCCCCATGTGTTCGTCGTGTGGCCGCGTACACCCGCCGTGCTGCGGTCACAGCTTATCGGATACGTCTGGGACGCGACGCTGCCGGTGGGCACCGTGCAGCGAAGCCAGAAGACACGAACGGTGACGTTCATCATCGTGCGCTCCGGGACGTCGCAGCTGGGCCACTGGCAGACCGAGCGGCGAAACGTCGCCGACGATTTTCGTCTCGTCTATGGGGCGGAGCCCGACGCGCCGGGCGTCGTGGCGCTGTCGATCGACACCAACGACACGCAGTCGCCATCCGAGGGCTTCATCGGACCCCTGCTCTTCCGCAGTCGAGCGGGGCTTCGCTAGGGGCTCGTCGGCAGCTCGAGCTGCCCGTCGTCGCGCCGCGTACGATCATCCGCGCGGACTCCGCGCGGATCGCGGTCGCGGTGGCGGACGGACTGCCGCCGCGTTCGCGGTCGCGGAAACGTAGCGCGTAGCCCCTGCCCGACCACCTGGAAGAGCGTCTCGGGCTCCGGCAGGCCTGCGAGGCGATGGCGACCGAGACTGCGAAATCGGACGCCACTCGGCGGTGACGTCCCGACCGCGGCTCGAGTGGCGGCGGAGACGATGATCTGTCCGCCGTGGGCCGCCGAGCACACGCGCGCGGCGGTGTGAACGGCGAGCCCGATGTAGCCGACATCGGTCAGCGTCGGACGGCCGCTGTGGATGCCGACGCGGACGCGAACGTCGACACCGTCGGACGAGCCGACCGCGGCCTTCCCCAGCTGGCGCTGGATCGCGACGGCGGCCTCGACGGCGTCGGCCGGCCGCTCGAACACCGCGAAGAATTCGTCCGCGCGTGCGTCGATCTCGTGACCGTTCGCGCGCGACAGGGCGCCGCGCAGGACGCCACGGATGTCGTTCAGCAGGCTGCCATAGCGGTCGCCGACCTTTTGGAGCAGCACGGTCGACGCCTCGATGTCCGTCATAAGCAAGGTGACGAACCCGATCGGCAACCGCGCCGCATCGGTCGACGTCGCCTCGATGCGCCCGCGCAGACGGTCCTTCTCGACGACGAAGCGCACCGCGTCCAGTACGGTCGATGTGAGATCGGGATCTTCGAGGATGGTCGGATCGTGCACGAGCGCCGTCATCGGCCGTCCCTGGCGCTCGAGATAGGTGACGCCGCGCTGGCGGCCCTTCGCCGGCAGCGAGACAGCCTTCCCGCGACCATCGAGATACGCGCCCGCGGCATCGGACCAGTGCAGCACCGTGAGCGTTGGATCGCGGAGCACGGTGCGCAGCCGCGTCTCCAGCTCCCCGGGGGCGGCATTGCGGCCGAGCTCGATCACGAGACGGCCGGCCGTCGCATGACGCCGCTCCGATCGCAGCTGGCGCGTGATGAACCCGACGGGAACGATGCGATACCGCTTCGCCGCGTTCAGCAGCCGCTTGCGCGCGCGCTCCCGGGCATCGTCGTCCTCGAACGCGACCTGATTGAAACGGGCGAGCGCATTCCGCACGTGCGCCTTGTCGTGGATGGGCAATCGTCGGCGCCCACGTGAGTCGATGTAGGCGAACGCGCGGTCGGGAAGGCGAGCGCGCTTACGAGGCTTCAGACGCGACATGACGGTAGCCCTCAGAGCGTCGCCAGCGCGGGGATCACCTTCGCGCCCATCAGCTCGATCGAGCGCATCGTCGTCGGATGGTCCATGCGCGACTCCTGCGCCTCGAGCAGCAGATGGCCGATGCCGAGCTCGCGCTGCACGTGCGCGAATCGATCGGCGACCTCGTCGGGCGTTCCCGCGATGATGAAGTGCTCGTCCACCAGCTCTTCGTAGCTCATCGCCGCCAGTGAGCGCGGCCGCGCGCGAAGCGCGAACTGGGTGCCCGCGCGCGACCGCATGCCCACCGGCTGGAACCAGTCGACCGGTCCCCGCAGCGTCGGACCCATGCGCCAGACGAAATGGCGGCCGGCCTCGAGCGCCTTGGCCTTGGTGTCGGCGGTGACTGCGCAGATCAAGAAGCCGAGATTGTCCGCGGTGACCGTGCGTCCGGCCTCCGCGGCGCCCTGACGGTAGAAGTCGAACAGCTGGCGCGCGACGTCGAACGGCACGAGGAACGGCACGTACGTGTAGCCCCGGCGGCCGGCCCAGATTGCGGTCTCGGGGCTCGCCGTACCTGGAATCCAGACCGGCGGGTGCGGCTGCTGCAGCGGCAGGCACCACGGGTTCACGTGCCGGAAGTGATAGTGGCGCCCCTCCCACCGGAACGGCCCCGGCTCCGTCCAGCACTTGAGGATCAGGTCGTGGCATTCCTCGAAGCGCTCGCGGTTGTGCACCGGGTTCGCGTTGGCCCACCATTGCTCGACGCCGACGCCGCGCACGAAACCCGACAGCACGCGGCCGCCCGAGATCAAATCGGCCATGGCGATCTGCTCCGCCATGCGGACGGGGTTGTCCTCGATCGGCAGGATGTTGCCGAGCAGCAGCAGCTTCGCCCGCCGCGTCGTGCGCGCGAGGATCGCCGCCGTCATGTTCACGCCGACGTTCACGCACGACGGCGTGGAGTGGTGCTCGTTGATCATGAGCCCGTGGTAGCCGGCCTGATCCGCGAGCTCGTACTCGTCGAGATAGCGCGTGTAGTTCGTGGCCGCCTTGGCGCGATCGAAGAATCGGTTCGGAAAGCCGAGTCGGAGCGAGGGGTACTTGTCCCCTTCTTCGTCCGGGTACTCGTGGTGCGGCATCTCGCTGAAGTAGTAGAGCTTCATCGCCGTGCGTCTCCGAGAAAGTCGAGCACCAGACGGGCAAAGGCCTCGGGCTGCTCCAGCGGCGGCAGATGTCCGCAGCGCTCGAGCACGGTCAGCGTCGCGTTCGGCAGCAGTCGCCGGTACTGCTCACCGCATTCGACGGGCACGATACGGTCCTCGCGCCCCCAGACGATCAGCGTGCGGTTCGCGACGCGCGGCAGGACATGCGCGAGCCGCGGGTTGTGCATGTACGGCTTCCACGTCAGGCGCGCCGCCATCTCGCGGTTTCGCGTGGCGATCTCCAGCTCGGCCGGCGTCGGCGTCCGGCCGAACAGCGCGTCCCAGTCGGGCACCGTCTTCGGGTCGTGGACCATCAGATCGCGAAGCTCCGCCGGCGAGTGATAGAAGACGTCGAGGATCTCACCCGTTTCAGGCTTGAGACCGACCGGGTCCACGAGAACCAGCCGGTCGATCGAGCTCGGGCTCATCGTGGCCAGCTCGGCCGCCGTCCATCCTCCGATCGACTGCCCGAGAAGGTGCGGCCGTCCGAGCTTCGCGGCGTCGATAAACCAGAGATAGAAGCGCGCCAGGTCATCGATGCCTTCCATCCAGTCGGCGTCACCCGACGCGCCGAAGCCGGGATGCGTGGGCGCCCAGACCGTGAAGTGCTCCGCCACCTGGTGGGTCCACCGCGTGAAGCCGCGATTGCCGCCGGCTCCGTGGAGGACGAGGAGTGGATCGCCGCGTCCTCCGACCCACGTGTGTACGTCGATGCCGCCGACTCGGATCGTCCGCTCGGTGGGCTGCATGGGTCCGTATTATGCCGCCGTTGAACAGCGCCCCGATGTCGTTCCGGGCCTTGCTTGTGGTGACGGTTTGCGTCAGCCGTCCCGTGTCGATCTGGTCCCTTGCGGCCCCGTCCGCGCGCGGCGCCGCCCGAATTGCCGTGCCGAATCCGCCGCTTGCGCGACGGACGAGGGCTGGTACTGGCCTTGC
>Ga0209382_10000962_pt1 | contig 46656 bp, 36 predicted proteins | sample SoiMetdeltSBSDD5_FD_187599 | JGI IMG/M metagenome (GOLD analysis project Ga0209382, IMG submission 187599) | Bulk soil microbial communities from a Populus tree surrounding site in Tennessee, USA - Soil MetaG P. deltoides SBSDD5 (SPAdes) (version 2) | ecosystem: Environmental > Terrestrial >...
GTTGATGACGCCGCTCTCCTGGAACTCGAGCCAGAGGTCGTTTCCTTCGCGCGTGCGCTCACCGACACCGGCGAACACCGACACGCCGCCGTGCTTCATGGCGACGTTGTGAATCAGCTCCTGGATGATGACCGTCTTGCCGACGCCGGCTCCGCCGAAGAGGCCGATCTTGCCGCCGCGGAGGTACGGCTCCAGCAGGTCGATGACCTTGATGCCGGTCTCGAACATCTGCAGCTCGGTGGACTGCTGCTCGAGCGACGGGGCGGACCGGTGAATCGACCAGTGCTCGGTCGCCTGCACCGGGCGATCGGGGAAGTCGACCGGCTCGCCGAGCACGTTCATGACCCGGCCGAGCGTCGCGGTGCCGACCGGCATCGAGATCGGCGCTCCCGTGTCGATGACCTCCATCCCGCGGCGCATGCCGTCGGTCGGCTTCATCGCAACCGTCCGGACGCGGTTTTCGCCGAGATGCTGCTCGACCTCGCAGACCACGTCCATGGTCTCGCCGCCGGGACCGGTGGTCGGAATCCTCACCGCGTTGTAGATCGCCGGGAGGTGGCCAGCCTCGAATTCGATGTCGACGACCGGGCCGATCACCTGGACGACTTTGCCGGTCTTCTTGCCAGTTGCTGTCGGTGCTGCTGTTGCCATAAGTGATGTTTCTTGCGTTCTCTGGCTTCCGCCTTTAGGCGGAAGATCCCCTTAAAGCGCCTCTGCCCCCGAGACGACCTCGATAATCTCTCTCGTAATCGCCGCCTGTCGCACCTTGTTCATGTACAAGGTCAGGCTCTCGATCATTTCCCCTGAGTTCCGTGTGGCCGCATCCATCGCGGTCATCTGGGCCGCATAGAACGCTGCGTTCGACTCGAGCAGCGCGCGGAAGACCTGCACTTCGACGTGGCGCGGGAGCAGCGACTTGAACAGCTCCTCCGGCGACGGCTCGTAGAGGTAGTCCACCTGCGGCGCCGGTTCGGCGGAATCGAACGCCGTGCGCGGAATCGGCAGCAACTGTTCGACAACGACCTTCTGCTGGAGCACCGACCTGAACTCGTTGTAGACGAGGAACACGGAGTCGACTTCGCCGCCGGTGAACGCCTCCATCGCGGTCCGTGCGATCTCCGCCCCGTCGTCGAAATGCAGCTTCGCGAACAGGTTGATCCGCTCGTAACGGATCTCGAAGCCCCGCTTTGCGAAATAGTCACGCCCCCGCCGACCGACGAGTCCGAGTGCCACCTGCCGCGACGGCTGCTCCGTGATGAAGCTCGCGGCGGACTTGATCACGTTCGCGTTGAAGCTGCCGCAGAGCCCGCGATCCGCCGTAATCACGAAGAGCAGCGCCTTGCCTCCAGCCCGCGGCGCCTTGCGCTCGTCGAGCAGCGGATGCGCGCTGGCATCGACACGGCTCGAGAGCCGATTCAGCACCCGCAGCATCTGGGCCGCGAACGGCCGGCCGTGCTGGATCCGATCCTGGGCGCGGCGCAGCTTCGACGCCGCGACCATCTTCATGGCCTTGGTGATCTGCTGCGTCGACTTGACCGCACGGATGCGACGGCGGATATCCAACAATGAGGGCATGCGTCAGTTCCGTTCCTGCCTGTAGCGCCGGGGCTTCAGCCCGGCGGCCTACGCCGCCGCGCCTTTCGTCGCCGCGTTGAACTGGTCGCCGAACTCCTTCAACGCCTGGTTCAGATCCGGCTTGATCTGATCGTTCAGCTCCTTCTTCTCGACCACCGCCTGCAGCAGCTGCGCCCGGCGCGTGTCGAGGAACTTGAAGAGTTCAATCTCGTAATCACGAACCCGCTCGACCGGCACCGCATCGAGGTAGCCGTTGGTCGCCGCGTAGATGATGATGACCTGCTTCTCGACGCCGAGCGGTTGATACTGCGGCTGCTTGAGCACTTCGACCAGGCGGCGGCCGCGATTCAGCTGGTTCAGCGTGGCCTTGTCGAGATCGCTGCCGAACTGCGCGAAGGCGGCGAGCTCGCGGTACTGCGCGAGATCGAGCCGCAGCGAACCCGCGACCTGGCGCATCGCCTTGACCTGCGCCGAGCCGCCGACGCGCGACACCGAGTTGCCGACGTTGATCGCCGGACGGACGCCCTGGTGAAAGAGGTCGCTCTCCAGGAAGATCTGGCCGTCGGTGATCGAGATGACGTTGGTCGGGATGTAGGCCGAGAGGTCGCCCGCCTGGGTCTCGATGATCGGCAGCGCCGTCAGCGATCCGCCGCCGAGCTCCTTGCGCATCTTGGCCGCGCGCTCGAGCAGCCGCGAGTGGAGGTAGAAGACGTCGCCGGGATACGCCTCGCGCCCCGGGGGACGCCGGAGCAGCAGCGAGATCTCGCGGTAGGCCTGCGCGTGCTTCGACAGGTCGTCGTAGACGCACAGCGCGTGGCGGCCGCTGTCGCGAAAGAACTCACCCATCGCACAGGCCGAATACGGGCTGATGTAGAGGAGCGGCGCCGGATCCGACGCGGCGGCGGCCACCACGATGGTGTATTCCATCGCTCCGGCCTCATCGAGGGTGCGGACCACCTGGGCGATCGTGGACTGCTTCTGCCCGATCGCGTTGTAGATGCAGATGACGTCCTTGCCCTTCTGATTGATGATCGTGTCGACGGCGACCGCGGTCTTGCCGGTCTGCCGGTCGCCGATGATCAGCTCGCGCTGGCCGCGTCCGATCGGCACCATCGCGTCGATCGCCTTGAGACCCGTCTGCAGCGGCTCCTTGACTGGTGACCGATCGACGACGCCCGGGGCGATGCGCTCGATTTCGCGGCTCTGCTTCGAGACGATCGGGCCCTTGCCGTCAATCGCCTGCCCGAGCGCATTGACGACGCGGCCGACCATCTCCTCGCCGACGGGGACGGAGATGATCTTGTTCGTCCGCTTGACCGTGTCGCCTTCCTTGATCTCGGTGTAGTCACCGAGCAGCACCGCGCCGACGCTCTCTTCTTCGAGGTTGAGCGCGATGCCGAACACGCCATGCGGAAACTCGAGCATCTCGCCGGCCATGGTGTTTTCCACCCCGTGCACGCGCGCGATGCCGTCCCCGATGGAGACGATCGTGCCCACTTCCGCCACGTCCACGTCGACGGCGTAGTTGCCGATCTGGTCGCGGATGATCTTGGAGATCTCTTCAGCCTTGATGTTCATGCGTCTCAAAAAGTTGTGGCGCCGGCGCGGTCAGGCCCCGGCGACTTCGGATTCCACCAGCCGCTGCTTCAGTTTTTCGAGCTGTGTCGTGATACTGCCGTCGTAGACGGTGCTGCCGATCCGCGCGACCGCCCCTCCGAGGATCGAAGGATCCACGTCGACCTGGAGGTCCACCCGGCGGCCGGTGGCATCGGTCAGTCCCTGCCGGAGGGCCGACACTCGATCGGCCGGCAACTCGACGGCGGTCGTGACCCGGGCGCGGACGATGCCCTGATGATCCATCAGCCGCGAGCGATACGCGTCGGCCAGATCCGGGAGCAGCACGAGGCGATCCCGGTCAGCGAGCAGCAGCAGCATACGCGAGAGGATCGGGCTCACCGGGCTCAGCGACAGGAGCTGTTCCACGATCGCGCGCTTGCGCGACGCCGGGATAGCGGGATGGACGAGCGCGCGCTTGAGCTGCTCATTACCCTGCACCAGCCCGGCGACGGCGGTCAGCTCACCCTCGATCTGAACGAGATCCTGGCGCTCGGCCAGAGCGACGTCGAACAAGGCGCGTGCGTACCGCGTGGCGGCAGCCCGGCTGGTCATCGCGCCTCCTTCAGCTGCGCGGTGTACCGATCGACGAGACGCAACTGATCTTCGGGCGTGATGGTGCGCTGGATGCGATCGTGCGCTACGTCGACGGCGAGCTCGGCGGCGTATTCGGTCAGTTCGCGACGGGCCGTCCGCAGGCGCATGGCGATCTCGCGGCGGGTCTGTTCGAGGAGGCGTTCGCGTTCGGCTTTGGCGGTATCCGCGATCCTGATCTTCTCGGCGCGGACGTCTTCTTCGCCACGGCTTTTCAGGGCGGTCAGTTCCGCGGGCAGCTCGCTGAGCTGTTTCTGAATCTCTTCGAGCTGCGCAGTCGCCGTCTTCCGCATCTCGGCAGCGGCGATCAGGTCCTGACGGATCTGCGCGCTGCGGCCGCTCAGGTATCCGGCGATCGGCGTCTTGAGGAAGTAGACCAGCACGCCGACGAGGATCCCGAAGTTCAAGAGCTTGGCGACCAGGTCGCGGATCGGATGTTCCGACCCATGAGCTGCCTCGGCGCCATGAGCTGCCCCGGCTCCCGCGTGCTCGACGGGCTGCGCGGCACCAGCCGCTGGCGCTGCGGCGTGCCCGCCCGCCTCCTGTGCTGCAGCCGCCCCGGAGGACACGAACAGGGCAGCGAGCAGGGCGCAAACAGCGAGTGCGGACAGACTGGCGCGGCGCGTAAACATCTTCTGTGTGATTTCCTTACTCCGGCACTCTGCTATCGGGATCGATCCGGTCAGGACGCGCGGCGGCCGAGAATGCGCTCCGCCGCGACCGCGCCGAGCGCTTCGGCGTCGGCCGCAAGCCGCTTGCGGGCATCTTCGGTTTCTGCCTGGAACTGCGCGGAGGCCGCAGCGATTTCGGCCTCGGCCTCGGCGCGGGTCCGGGTCAGGATCTCGGAGCGTTCGGCGAGGGCGGTCTTGCGCATCTCGTCCATCTGACGATAGATCTCGGCGCGCGCCGCCGCGGTTTTGCGCTCGAACTCCTCGGTGGCCGCTCGCGCCTCGGTCGCGGATCGTTCCGCAAGCTCACGCGCCGATCGCGTCGCCTCGGCCCGCTGCTGCATCACCCCCTGAAGGGGACGAAACAAGAGCCGATCGAGCAGGATCGTCAGCACGAGCACGAAAAAGATGACCCACAGGACCGAGAGATCCGGAAACAACAGCACCTCCGGCGCGCGAGACACACCTCACTGACGGCCGCCCGCTGCGGTAGACAAACGTAAATTTATACCATGTGGACGCGCGGACCGTCGAGTTAACGGAGGATCAGCCTCGAGTCCCCGCGGTCGGATACCCGGCCGATTCGCCGGGTGGGTGGGTCGACCCGCTGCAGCACCGCTTCAGCGGCATCCGCGTAGTCGGAAGCGATTGACGCGAGCAGCCCGCCGGACGTTTGCGGATCGTGCAGCAATGTCACGAGATCCGCGGGCACGCCAAGGGAGACGAGGACATCGGGCCCGAAGTGTTCGGCGTTGGTCCTTCCCCCGCCCGGGATGTTCGCCGACGCGAGATCGAGCGCGCCGGGGAGGATCGGAATCGAGGCGGTGTCGAATTCGAGGGTGACGCCGCTCGCAACCGCCATCTCGGACCCGTGCCCGATGAGACCGAACCCCGTGATGTCGGTGCACGCGTGCACCGCCCCACCGGGCAGGGTCTGCAAGGCCTCACTCGCTGCGCGATTCAGGCGTGACATCGACTGCACAGCATCGCTGACGGCAGCCGCAGGCGCCCGATCCGCCTTGAGGGCCGTCGCGATCACCCCGGTTCCGAGCGGCTTGGTCAGAAACAGCACGTCACCAGGGCGCGCGCCGGCATTCATCCAGATCCGTCGAGGATGCACTTCACCCGTCACGGCATACCCGAACTTGATTTCCTGATCCTGAACGGTGTGACCGCCGAGAAGCGCGACACCGGCGCGCTGAAGCACCTCGAGACCGCCCGCAAAAATGCGCCCGAGCACCGCCGGGTCGAGATCCTTCGGAAAAGCCGCGATCGCCAGCGCGGTGATCGGCCGTCCCCCCATCGCATACACGTCGCTCAGGGCGTTCGCCGCCGCGATCTGTCCATACGTGTAGGCGTCGTCCACGATGGGCGTGAAAAAGTCCACCGTCTGCACCAGCGCACGCTCATCATCGAGCTTGTACACACCCGCATCGTCCGCGGTCCGATAGTCGACAAGGACCCGGTCATCGGCCGTCACGGGCAATCCGCCCAGCACCTGGGCGAGCTCACCTGCGGCGAGCTTGCTCGCTCAACCGGCGCAGTGCGAATAGGCGGTCAGCTTTTTCATTCTTCAAATCCCAAGCTCCAAATCCCAAGCTCCAATGCACTCCCAATTCCCAAGCTCCAAGTCAACCTCCAACCTCAACTCCCAACAGGAGAGCAGTTTGGCAGTTGGGCGTGCGTTGGGATTTGGGATTTGGAGCTTGGGATTTGATCTAGCTCTTGTCGGTCAATTGTTCGTAAATCCTTTGAAGCTCGTTCTCATCACCGAAGTCGATCTCGATCCGCCCTCCCTTTCCTTTGCGCGCGATTCGCACGCGTGTGCCGAGCGCAAAGCGCAGACGGTCCTCGGCCGCGCGCGTGTGCACGTCCTTCGGAGCTTCAGGTTTCTCCGGGGCAGGATTGACGGCCCGTTTGACGAGCGCCTCGGTGTCGCGAACCGAGAGCCCCTTCTGCACGATCTCGCGTCCAGCGCGCAGTTGACTTTCGGCATCCGGAAGACTCAGGAGCGCGCGGGCATGGCCCATCGACAGCGTCCGGCCCCCGACGTGATCGCGCACCTCCGGCGGCAGACGGAGCAGCCGCACGTAGTTCGCGACCGACGATCGATCCTTGCCGACCGACTCGGCGATCTGTTCCTGCGTCAGGCCGAACTCGTCGCTGAGGCGACGGTAGGCGTGCGCCTCTTCGATCGGATTGAGGTCTTCGCGCTGGATGTTCTCGATCAACGCTGCCGCCAGCAGCCGTTCGTCGGGAATGTCCCGTACGACGACGGGAACTTTGAGGAGTCCGGCGCGCTGCGATGCGCGCCAGCGGCGCTCGCCGGCGACGATCTCGTAGCCGCTCTCCGACTTGCGGACGACGATCGGCTGGATCACACCGTTCGATCGGATCGATCGCGCGAGCTCCTCGATCCGGCCGTCGTCCATTTGTGTCCGCGGCTGGAACCTGTTCGGGCGCAGGAGATCGATGTCGACGTCGAGGGATCGCTCCTGGGCGGGGGACGCGGGAGCGTCGGGGATGAGCGCGCTCAGACCCCGGCCGAGCGCCGGACGTTTGTCAGCCATGCTGCTCCTGTGACTGCGCGGCTGCCGATTCGTTGCGCGCGACGAGCTCGCGGGCGAGCGCGAGATAGGCCTCGGCACCCCGCGATTTCGCGTCGTAGAGGATTGCCGGCACGCCGTGGCTCGGGGCCTCGCCGAGCCGGATGTTGCGGGGAATGACGGTGGTGTAGACGCGATCCTGGAAGAACGCGCGGATGTCCCGCGCGACCTGCTGTCCGAGGTTCGTCCGCTCGTCGTACATCGTGAGCAGGACACCCGCGATGTCGAGCGACGGGTTGAGGGCGGCACGGACGCGCCGGAGCGTTGCGACCAGGTCTGCCAGTCCCTCGAGCGCGAAGTACTCACAGTTCAAGGGGATCAGGACGGCATCGGCCGCGACGAGGGCGTTTAAGGTTAACAGCCCTAAAGACGGGGGCGTGTCGATGAAGATGTAATCGAAGTGCTCTCTCAGCGGTTGCAGGAGGGCCTGGATCCGACGTTCGCGATCCGGGAGCGACACGAGCTCGACCTCGGCGCCAGTCAGATTGCGATCGGCCGGCACGAGGCTCAGCTGTGAAATGGCGGTTGGAAGCACGAACGCCTCCGGCTCCCCCACCTCCCCGGTAATCGCGTGGTAGACCGTTCCGGCCGTTGCCACCTGCCCCTTCAGGCCAACTCCGCTCGTGAGATTGGCTTGAGGATCGAGATCGACGAGGAGGACTCGCTGTTTGCCCGAAACCGCGAGTGCGGTTGCGAGATTTATGGCTGTGGTGGTCTTGCCTACGCCACCCTTCTGGTTGGCGACGGCAAGAATGCGTGCAGACATTTTGGGCAAAAAACCTATAGGTGGTCGTGGGGGCTAGTGAGCATAGCCCGCTCACAAAAGAGGGTCAAGCTCCGGATCCCACTGTTCCACGTGGAACATGCACACCGATCCTTCGCTTTTGAAGCAGCGTTGCCCGACTCTGCAACGCCTCCACCAGTGGATGGGTGTCCACCCATTGTAAGGGGGGTACAACCATGGGTTCCGCCGGACCATGAGGGCCGCGAAACAGCAAGACGTGGCCACTCGGCTTCAGAAACGCCTGGATGGTGTTGAGCATCCGGATCTCTATCCGTACCGCTCGCATGCTGATCAAATCAAACGCTTCGTGCAGTTGAGGCCGAGCCAGCAATTCCTCGACACGTGTGGTTTCAACCTCTGTCGCCGTCAAGCCAAGCTGACGCGAGGCCTCACGGAGGAAGGCAGACTTCCGGACCTTGGCCTCGACCATCGTGAGATGGAGGTGGGGTAGGGCCAGCTTCAGCGGGATTGCCGGAGAACCCCCGCCCGACCCAATGTCCATCAGTCGCGTTGCCGAAGCCGGGACATGGCGCGCTGCGAGCAAGGGCTCCAGCAGCAGGCGATCGATGGCCTCGTCAGGATCGGTGATTGATGTCAGGTTGATCTTCTGATTCCACCGATACAGCAGCGAGTAGAACGTGTCGAGCTTTTCAACCAGCTCTTCTGTGAAGAACAACCCGACGCGGGACCCCCTGCGAGTCAGCCTGGTGGAGAAGTCGCGCGGCGCCACGCCGGAAGGGTATCAGAGGTCCCGTCCTTCGCTTTGCCGCTGTGACGAGCGATCGAGATAGGTGGCGATCACTGCAACCGCGGCGGGGGTGACTCCCGGGATTCGCGCGGCATGACCAAGCGTCACCGGACGATGTTCGGTGAGACGCTGGACCATTTCGCGCGAAAGGCCAGGGACGCCGGCGAATTCGAAGCTTTCGGGAATGCCCCGGCCTTCCTGGCGGCGCTGACGATCGACATGTGTCTGCTGGCGGCGGAGATAACCCTCGTACTTGAAGTCGGTCTCGATGCTCGCGAGGTCCAGCGACGGATTGTCCGAATCCAGGTCGAGGCAGATCTGGCCCTGCGCTACGAGCGTCTCCAGGCGGACTTCGGGCTGCTTCAGCGCACGTGGTGTCGGAATCTTGACCCCCAAGATATCCACGCGAGACGACTCAATCACCGCCCGATTCCTCTCGAAGCGAGACTTACGATCCTGGAACCGTCCCCATCGGTCGTCGTCTACGAGACCCGCATCCCTGCCTCGAGGGGTCAGGCGCAAATCGGCATTGTCGATCCGCAGGAGCAGACGGTGCTCGGCGCGCGAGGTGAACATCCGGTAAGGCTCGAGGCAGCCTTTGGTCGTGAGGTCGTCGATCAGGATGCCGATGTAGCTCTCGTCTCGACCGAGGACCATGGCTGGCTCACGGCCGATGGAGCGGGCGGCGTTGACGCCAGCCACGATTCCCTGGGCCGCCGCTTCCTCGTAACCGGACGTCCCGTTGATCTGGCCGGCGAGAAAGAGACCCGCGACGCGACGCGTTTCGAGCGTGGCGCGCAACTCGGTCGGCTGAATGAAGTCGTACTCGACGGCATAGCCGGGCCGCAGCATCACGGCATCCTCTAAACCCGGAAGGGCATGAACCAGTTGGCGCTGAACCTCCGCGGGAAGGCTCATCGAGAACCCGTTCACGTAGATCTCGTCGACGTCGAGGCCTTCGGGCTCGAGGAAGATCTGGTGCCGCTCCCGGTGAGGGAACCGCATCACCTTGTCTTCGAGCGACGGGCAATACCGCGGACCGATGCCACGAATCTGGCCGTTGAACAGTGGCGAGAGGCCGATATGACCTCGCACGAGCTCGTGGACCCTGTCGGTGGTGTAGAGGACCTGGCAGGCGACCTGTTCGCGCTCGATCCGGTCCGTCATGAATGAGAAGGGGACCGCCGGGTCGTCGCCGTGCTCCTGGTGGAAGCGTGAGAAGTCGATGCTCGCCCGCGACAGGCGGGGCGGCGTACCGGTCTTCAGCCGGCCCCACGTGAACCCGAAGCTTTTCAATGACTCCGCCAGCGCGTGCGAGGGGGGCTCGCCGGCGCGGCCTGCGGGCCGCTGCTCGGGACCGACGTGCACGAGCCCGTTCAGGAACGTCCCGGTAGTGACGATCAGCGCACCGCAGCGGCAGGAGGTGCCGTCTTCGAGTTCGAGACCGACGACGCGGTTGCCGTCGGTCAGGATCTGCCCGGCCTTACCGATGATCCATGAGAGGTTCGGCACCGCCTCGAGAGTGGCTCGAACCCACTGCCCGTAGACCCGCTTGTCGGCCTGCGCGCGGGGTGACCAGACTGCGGGACCGCGGCTTCGATTCAGCAGCTTGAACTGGATGCCGGTGGCATCGATCGCGCGGCCCGTGAGACCCCCGAGCGCATCGATCTCGCGAACCAGATGGCCTTTCGCGGTTCCGCCGACGGCGGGATTGCACGGCATGTGGGCGACCGTATCCCGTGACAGCGTGCAGATCGCCACGGAGTATCCGAGCGATGCGGCCGCCCAGGCTGCCTCGACGCCAGCGTGCCCCGCACCAATCACGATGATATGGAAGTCCCGATCGGTCATTTGCCGATACAGAAGCTCGCGAAGATGTGGCCAAGCAGATCGTCGCTGGTGCGAGACCCGGTGACCTCTTCGAGGAGTCCCCGCGCCTCGTTGAGATCCGCCAGCACGAATTCCTCGGGGACTCGCTCGCTCGCCGCCGACGCGGCACGCCCGAGCGCCTCTCGCGCGCGAGTCAGCAGATCAACGTGACGCAGATTCGTGACCGCCGGTAGATCGCGAGCGATGGATTCTTGTCCGGCGATTGCAGCCAGGATCGCAGAACGCAAATCGTCGATGCCATCGCCCCCGAGAGCCGAGACTCGAACCACGCGATCATTGACATCGAGCGCGATCCAGGACGCGGGAAGATCCGACTTGTTCGCGACGATCACTCGGGGAGTGCCGGCGGTTTGCTCGAGCAACACGTGGTCATCGTCTTTCAAGGGCACCGAACCGTCCAGTACCACCACGACCAGGGCCGCGACGCTGCGGGCCGCCGCGGCCCGCGCGATCCCCTCGGCTTCGATGGCGTCAGATGGAGACACACGAACCCCCGCCGTGTCCACGACCGTCACCGGAACACCGCCGATATCAATCACCTCAGTCACCAGATCTCTCGTCGTCCCTGGCACGGCCGTGACGATTGCCCTGCCAGATCCTGCTAATTGATTGAATATAGAAGACTTACCTGTATTTGTGCGGCCGGAGAGCACGACCTGGAGACCTTCACGGAGCAGCCGCCCGCGCCGCGAGGTCTCGAGAAGGCGATCGATTCGGGTCGTGACACTTCCGATCTCCGAGGCGGCGGAGTGCTCTTCGACGAAGTGATAGCCTTCGTCCGGAAAATCGAGCGACGCTTCCAGCCGCGCGCACAGATCGAACAGCGCGCCATCGATTGCCCGGATCTCGGCGGTGAGTGTGCCTTCCAGCTGATCGAACGCCACGCGCGCCTGGAGCGGTGTCACCGCCTCGATCAGATCGCGGACCGCTTCCGCCTGGACGAGATCGATCCGTCCATTCAGAAACGCGCGCAACGTGAACTCGCCCGGTTCTGCCAGCCGGGCGCCGAGCCGCATCGATTCCGCGACCGCCGCCTGCAACAGGACGGGACTCCCATGAACGCTGACTTCAGCGACGTCCTCACCAGTGTACGAGTGTGGCGCCGGAAAGACCGTGACGATGGCGCGATCGAAACTGCCGCCGGATCCGCGGAGCTCGGCGAGCGTCGCATGCCGCGCTTCGAAGCGCTCATGGCGTCCGGTCAGGCGTTGCGCGATCTCCTGCGCCGACGGTCCGCTGATGCGGACGATCCCGATTCCGCCTCGACCGGGCGGGGTCGCGATGGCCACGATTGTGTCGGTCGTGCTGAACACGAGCCCCGAGCCACCTGACGCGGAGCTACTTGCGGACCGCGATGATCACGGTCTTGAGGAATGCATCGCCGATGCTCTCCGACGACATCTGCGGATCCTCGGCGACGGTGAGATGAACCAGCCGGCGGGAGTAAGGATTCAACGGACCCATTTCCTGCGGCGCCCCCGATGACTTCGCACGCTCCATCATGAAGCGCGCCATCTGACGCAGCTCGGCGTCCTTGCCCTTGCGGTAATTGAGACAGTCGACCACGAACGTCCGATCGTCTTTCAGCTCCCGGCGGAATGCGGTATTGACGATGTGCTGGAGAGCGTCGAGAGACTCGGCGCGGCGGCGCAGCAGAACGTCGCCCTGATCGCCGGACAGATCGATCTGCACGCTGTCAGCGGTGTCGCTGATCGCGGCCTCCAGCGGCAGTCCCATCGCGGCCAGCGTGCGTTCGACGAACTCTTTGACGCGGTCGTGAAGTTCCATTTACTTGCGCTCCTTCGCAGCGTCCGTTCTGCCGCCGCCCGCCTGCTTGAGCCGCCGTTCGGCCGCGGCCCCGCCAGCGCGCTGGGGCGGACCAATCAACCGGTTGGTCAGGACCTGCTGCCCAATCGCCCAGAGGTTGCTCACGGTCCAATAGAGCACCAGGCCGCTCGGCGCCCAGATGAACATCGTCATGAAGATCAGCGGCATGAACATCATCATCCGCTGTTGCGCCGGATCGCCGGTTGCGGGCGTCATCCTCTGCTGCACGAACTGGGTGAGGCCCATGAGGATCGGCGTGACGAACCAGGGATCATAGGTCGAGAGATCCTTGATCCAGCCCATGAACGGTGCGCCGCGCAGCTCGATCGCGACCGAGAGCATGGAGTAGAACGCGAAGAGGACCGGCAAGGTCAGCAGCATTGGAACGCAACCGCTGGCGGGATTCACTCCACGCTCGCGGTACAGGTTCATCAGCTCGACGTTCATCTTCTGTCGCGCCGGATCGCTCATCTTCAACTTCGCGTAGCGGTCCTGGATCGCCTTCACTTCCGGCTGCATGTCCTGCATCTTCCGCATCGACACGACGCTCTTGTGCCGAAGCGGGAACATCGCGAGATTGATGATGATGGTCAGAATGATGATCGACCAGCCGTAATTGCCGACATAGCCGTTCACCCAGTTCAGCGCCTTCAGCAGCGGCGTCACCAGAGCGCCGAAGAAGCCGAAATGGATCGCCCGCGTGAAGTCGGAGCCGCCGGTCTGGTCCAGGACCTGGAAGTCCTTCGGTCCCGCAAAGAACCTCAGCTTCGACGACGCATCTGACGATCGGACCGACCACGACACGAAATGCAGGCCGCTATCGGAGCCGGCGACCGGAACCGGCACCGGTTCGTACTGGAGGCGGACGGGATGACCGGGGGAAACGATTGAGGTCAGGAAGTAGTGATCGTCGACACCGCCGAATACGACGTTACCCTCCACCATCCGATGTTCGGGAATCTTGTCGAACGCAATCCGCTCAACCTTGCCATTGATGTAGTAGATCGGCTGAGACGACGGCGCGTACGTCATACCGCTCGAGATTCGTCCGGTGCCGAGCGCGGGGCCCCACGCGATCGTTGGAATCAGCGCAGCGCCCGCCTTCGACACGTTCGCGCCGAACGTGATGTCGTACGGATGGTCGGGTAAGAACGAGAACTCTTTCGTCACCGAGAGACCGCTGGCGTCGCGATATTCGAAGCTCAGAGTTCCCGGCGCACTCGCGGCGTTCAATGAATCCGTGCTCGGCTTGAACAACGCCTTGTCGAGCACCGCGTTGACAGCCTGATCGTCGGTCGTCAGCGCGAAAGGCCTGGCAAGACCGGCGGGAACATTGTGCGGGACCAGGTCGAGGGGCTGGCCGTTCTCTGCGTACCGCTTGAGACGCCAGCTCGTGATCACCGCGCCACGTGTAGAAAACGTCGCCCGCACGGCATCGTTCTCCACGACGATCTCACGCTCGGTGGACTCACCGACCAGAGACTGAGCCTCCGGAACCGGCGCCGAAGACGGGGGAGCCGTCGCAGGCGACGGAGCCTCGACGGGAGCGGCGGCAACCGGCTGGCTTGACTGAGCCTGCGAGGCATTCGGCTGCACAGGTGCCGGCCGTTTTGGCGGCTGAAAGACATAGTTGAAGCCGAGCAGGACAGCCACCGAGAGGGCGACTGCGAGAAAGACGCGTTTTTCCATGAATTCGTCAGTCGCCGAACCGGTGAGGCACGGGATCGAAGCCGTGTTTCGCCAAAGGCCGGCAACGGGCCAGCCGCTTGAGGCTCAGCAGTGACCCCCGCAGGACGCCGTGTTGCTCGACCGCCTCGATGGCGTAGGCCGAGCATGAGGGCACGAACCGGCAGGAGCCCGTATACATCTGTGAAAAAAAGAGTTGATACCCGCGAATGGCGGCCAGCAGCACGCGCTGAGAGAGGGTGAGGGTAGGGCTATCCATGGCGGTGGGCCGCCATGCGGTCGACAGCGCGACGCCAGATGCTGCCAAAATCCTTCACGATCTGAGTGAACTCCGCGGTCAGCAGCTCGCGGCGGGGAATGACCACGAGATCGATCGTCTTGCTGGAGGCCTGCGGTCCGAGCTGACGGAACATCTCTCGAATCAATCGCTTCGCGCGATTCCGCTGGACGGCGCCACCAAACTTCCTCGAGGCGACGATTCCGAGCCGGGATGCCGTCAACTGGTTAGCCGACACCAGGAACGTGAAGAACCGGCCGTGCAGCCGAGTGCCGCCATCGAATACGGTCCCGAACTCGCCACGCCGCCTGATCCGCCGATTTTTGGGAAAGGTGGACGACAGCGATTCGCGATCGTCCGGGACAGTCCCGGCCGTGACGCGGGCCTCGCCCTGAGCTGCGCTCCCGCGCGAACCTGCCGCCAGAGTCCCCGGTCGATGCAAGAGCCGCCCCGTGCAGGGCTTAAGACGATGAAACGGTCAGGCGCTTGCGCCCTTTGGCGCGGCGTCGTTTGAGAACCTGGCGGCCGTTCTTCGTGGCCATCCGGGTGAGGAAGCCATGAGTGCGGCGGCGCCGGCGGCGATTTGGCTGAAACGTGCGTTTACCCTTCATAACGGCCGGTACCCCTGCGAGACAGAATTATGCCGGAGAAAACCTAGATGGTAGCGAACCCACGGCCCGGGTGTCAACGCGCGACGGTTGGTCGAAACGGATCTGGCGCACCCTCAGAGCGCCGATTGGGGCCGGTCTGGCGCTCCTTCGGAGGCTATGTTAGAGTCGCGTCCCTGCGACAGCCGTAGGGTCTCCCACGACAGCCGTAGGGTCTCCCCCCGAAGTTTTCCACAACTGTGGAAAAAAATGTGGAAAAGCCCAGATTTTCGCTTTGCAACTCCCGCGTAACGCAGGAGTGACGCCCGTTTCCATGAGGCGAAGGCCTGGAACGCCCAATTTCATTGGGTCGCAGGGCTCGGTGGGGGCAAATAGAACGTAACGATCCGGATTCCGAAGGCGAAAGTCCGAAAATCGCCAAGTCCCATCGACGAGGACTGATATGACGGGCACGAACATCTGGGACGCAGTTCTCGGCCGGATCGAGACCAAGGTCAACCGGCACAGCTTCTATACCTGGTTCAAGCCGACCGGCTTCATCTCGGAGCAGCCGGACGGTATCCATGTCCGGGTCCCGAATTCCCTCTTCAGGGACTGGCTCACCAAGCACTATTCAGGCGTTCTGAACGAAGCCCTTCGGGAGGTGGACCGTTCCGGTGCGGCAGTGCAGTTCGTCACCGAGGACGTCACCAGGGTCGCAGACTTGACGGTGCCCCCTCCTGCCGTGCTGGAAGAGGTCGAAGCCGACAGCGACGGCGCTGACGCCACTCGGACTGGCCTTGGCGCTCGCTACTCCTTCGACACCTTCATCGTCGGTCCCTCGAACCAGTTCGCTCACGCAGCATGCAGGGCAGTCGCGGAGTCCCCGTCCCGGTCCTACAACCCTTTGTTCATCTACGGCGGTGTCGGCTTGGGGAAGACCCACCTGATGCACGCGATCGGGCACTACGTGCAGACGAACTCCAACCTGAAGCTCACGTACATCTCGTCCGAGCGTTTCATGAACGAGATGATCAACGCGTTGCGGTACGACCGCGTGCTGGAATTCCGTGAGCGCTATCGAAGCGTCGACGTGCTGCTCGTCGATGATGTCCAGTTCCTCTCGGGCAAGGAAGGCACCCAGACCGAGTTCTTTCACACCTTCAACGCGCTCTACGACGCGCAGAAGCAGATCGTGATCAGCAGCGACTGCCCGCCGCACGAGATTACGTCGCTCGAGGAACGCTTGCGGTCGCGGTTCGAATGGGGCCTCATCGCCGACATCCAGCCGCCGGACATTGAAACCAAGGTCGCGATCCTGAAGAAGAAGGCGGAAGCCGAGGGCATTCCGCTCCCCGACAACGTGGCAATTTATATCGCCGGGAAGATCAAATCGAACATCCGCGAGCTCGAAGGCTCGCTGATCCGCCTGATCGCGTACGCATCGCTCACGGGCCGGGAAATCTCACTCCCGCTCGCCCAGGACGTGCTGCGCAACGTGCTCCAGAACGATGACAGGGCGATCACGATCGAGATCATCCAGAAGTTCGTCTCTGAGTACTACCAGTTGAAGCTCGGAGAGCTGAAGTCGCGGAACAACTCGAAGTCAGTGGCGATGCCGAGGCAAATCGCGATGTATCTCTGCAAGAACCTCACGCGTGCGTCGCTGCCGGAGATTGGCAAGAGCTTCGGCGGCAAACATCATTCGACGGTGATCCACTCGATACGGAAAATCGAGGACCTGCGGCAGAGGGACGGAGATTTCAACACGCTCATCAACAACTTGATCGAGTCGTTTCGCTGAGCGTTTCGCGGCGGCAGAGGCCTGGTGGGGCGGTTTTCCACAGGCCCATCCACTGGCCCCGTGTGGGTGGGCTGTGGGGAAATTCGAGACCGGAATTTTCCACGGGAACGAGCCTGAGATCCCACGCTGGACGAGCTCTCTTATCCACAGTGTAAATATCTGAAACGAAAGGTTTTGCTGCGCAGTCTAAAGATTTCAACAACGCCTCTTTCTTGTTATAATTCTTTATTCACGATCTCCCTACTGAAGTTCGAAGAGATCAGCACACCAATTCGAAGTGCGTCCCTCGAGGTCACCAGCACATGGAGCTTGTCGTCCGGAAGACCGACTTGTTGCGCGAACTGCAACTCTTCCAGGGCATCGTCGAGCGGAAGAACACGATTCCGATCCTGGCGAACGTGCTTCTCGAAGCTGCGGGCGACGAGGTGAAGCTGCTCGCGACGGATCTCGAGGTCGGGCTTCGGAGCAGGTGCGCGGCCTCGGTCGCCAAGGGAGGGGCGCTGACACTGCCGGCGAAGAAGCTGTTCGAGATCATCAAGGCGCTGCCCGAGACCGACGTGCGGATCGAGGAAGACAAGAACGGCGTCAAGGTTGCGGCGGATCGCTTCGACTCGCGGATGCAGACGCTGCCTCGAGAGGACTTTCCGAGCCTTCCGGACGCGACTGGCGGGTTGAGCGCCATGCTTCCGCGCGAAGCGCTCCGGCAGATGATCGCGAAGACCCAGTTCGCCATCACCGGCGAAGACACCCGGTATTTCCTGAACGGGGCGCTGTTCATCCTTCGTCCGGATTCGCTCAGCCTGGTGGCAACGGATGGACATCGACTGGCGCTGATCAACGCGCCGCGCGAGAAGGCGGCCGGGAAGGGGAAGACCGGGGCCGAGGAGGAAGTTCGACGGATTCTGCCGCGAAAGACGCTGCTCGAGCTCGGGCGACTGCTCGTGGAAGGTGATGGCGAGATCCGGTACGAGGCTGGCGAGAACCATCTGTTCTTCGACATCGGTGGCCGGTTGCTGATTTCGCGGATGATCGACGGCCAGTTCCCGGCCTTCGAGCGGGTCATCCCGAAAAGCAACGACAAGCGGATCGAGTTCGACCGCGATCGGCTCACCAACGCTGTCAAGCGCGTCGCGCTGCTCTCGAACGAGCGCTCCCGCGCGGTCAAGTTCCAGATGGAGAGCGGCAAGGTCGAGATCGCCTCGAGCAGCCCCGAGTTCGGCGAGGCGAAAGAAGTCCTGATGGTGGACTATGCGGGAACGCCCGTCACGATTTGCTTCAACGCGCAGTATGTCCTGGATTTCTTGAGCGTTGCCGATACGGATGGTGTGAGCCTCGAGTTCAAGGACGAGATGAGTCAGGCGGTCATGAAGCCCCTGAATGCGGAAGGGTACGACTACACCTACGTGATCATGCCGATGCGCGTCTGACGCGCTGGTCCCGCGCGGCAGCAGGCCGCGCGCGCTCTTCGGCCAGGCATCCTGCGGGTTCAGTCGGGGACGGTCCACGCTCCGCATCATGAATCGATGCGCCGCGTGGCGCGTCACGACACAGCCGGCAGCGTAGCGGAATCACTGCGCGCAACGGTAACAAACACTGAATGTCACAACTCGAACCACCGAACGACGATCAGCGGCCGACTGAATTCGACGCCACTCCAGACCACCCCTCGCCGGCCGAGGCCGGACCCGGCGCTTCCAGCAACGGGAACGGAACGGGTGTCGACGATTACGGCGCAGACAAAATCAAGGTTCTCGAGGGCCTTGAAGCCGTCCGCAAGCGGCCCGCGATGTACATCGGCTCGACCGGCTCGCCGGGTCTCCACCACCTCGTCTACGAAATCGTCGACAACTCGATAGACGAGGCGCTGGCCGGGCATTGCGATCAGGTCAACGTCACCATCCACATCGACAACTCGGTCACCGTGGTCGACAACGGCCGCGGCATCCCGGTGGATCGTCACGAGAGCGGGCGTTCAGCGGCGGAGGTCGTGCTGACCGTGCTCCACGCCGGCGGCAAGTTCGACAACGACAGCTACAAGGTGTCGGGCGGCCTGCACGGCGTCGGCGTCTCGGTCGTGAACGCCTTGTCGGAAACGCTCGATCTCGAGATCTGGCGCAACGGCCAGGTCTACAAGCAGAGCTATCAGCGCGGCAATCCGATCGGTGAGCTGGAAGTCACCGGCACGACGAAGAAGCGCGGGACCAAGATCACGTTCCGGCCCGACTCCCAGATTTTCGAGACGACGGAGTACAGCTTCGACACGCTGGCTCAGCGGCTGCGCGAGCTCGCGTTCCTCAATGGCGGCGTCACCGTCACCATCGACGACGAGCGCGACGGCAAGTCGCACAATTTCCTGTACGAAGGCGGTATCAACTCCTTCGTCCAGTATCTGAATCAGAACCGGGCGGCGGCGAACGACAAGCCGATCTACATGCGCGGCGAGAAGGACGGCATCGATGTCGAGATCTCGCTGCAATGGAACGACAGCTACTCGGAGACGGTCTACAGCTTCGCGAACAACATCAACACCCACGAAGGCGGGACCCACCTCTCGGGCTTCCGCGCGGCGCTGACGCGCACCATCAACTACTACGCCGGGCGGAACAACCTGACCAAGGAGCTGAAGGACGCGACGATCAGCGGTGACGACATCCGCGAAGGTCTCACCGGGGTGATCAGCGTGAAGATCCCGCGGCCGCAGTTCGAAGGGCAGACCAAGACCAAGCTGGGCAACACCGAGGTCAAGGGGATCGTCGAGGCGATCGTCAACGACAAGCTGGGGGCGTTCCTCGACCAGAACCCCGCCGTCGCCAAGAAAATCATCAACAAGGCCGTGGATGCGGCCCGTGCTCGTGAAGCGGCGCGCAAAGCCCGCGACCTGGTTCGGCGCAAGGGAGCGCTTGACAACAGCTCGCTTCCCGGAAAGCTCGCGGACTGCCAGGAGCGCGACCCGGCCCAGAGCGAGCTCTACATCGTAGAAGGTGAATCCGCAGGCGGATCCGCGAAGCAGGGCCGCGATCGGCGCTTCCAGGCGATCCTTCCGATCAAAGGAAAGATTCTCAACGTCGAGAAGGCCCGGTTCGACAAGATGCTCGGCAGCGACGAGATCAAGACGATGATCGCGGCGCTCGGGTGCGGCATCGGCAGCGAGGATTTCGACCTCGGCAAGCTCCGCTACCACCGCATCATCATCATGACCGACGCGGACGTGGACGGATCGCACATCCGGACCTTGCTGCTGACGTTCTTCTATCGCCAGATGCGGGCGCTGGTCGACGCCGGCTATGTCTACATCGCGCAACCGCCGCTGTTCAGAGCCAAGCGCGGCCGCAGCGAGTTCTTCATCCGTGATGAGCGCGAAATGGAGAAATGGCTGCTGCGGCGATCGGCGGAATCACGAGTCCTGGTCCTGGCTGACGGCACGCAGATCACCGGGCCTGAGCTCGAAGCGAGGCTCGAGAAGCTCGTCACCTTCCAGAAGTATCTGCAGATCGTCGAGCGGCGTGGTCCTTCACGCCCGATCGTGCTGGCACTCCTTGAGCGTGGCGCGCACGACCGCGCGTTCTTCCAGGACGCGGACCGGGTCCAGGAGCTCGCAGATGCGCTGCACAGCCCGGTCGTCTCGGCCAGCGTACAGCCCGACGAGGAGAACCAGGCGCAAAGCCTCGTGATCGAGGATCGGTCCGGCGGCTACCCACGGCATCACCGCATCAACATGGACTTCGTCGGCACCAGCGAGTTCCGGGTACTGGCCGCGAGTTATCACGACGTGGACGGGATCAGGGCCCCGATGACCGTGCGCAGCGTCGGGACGCAGCCCGCGGCGGAGGAGACGACCGGAGGGGCCGCCGCGGACGACACGGCGATCGGCGGCGCTCCGCTCGACGACGCGACGAAGCTGGCGGCGGAACCGAAGACACCGGACGTCAGCTCGATGCCGAAGACCGGCCCGCGTGGCAAGGACGCGGACGTCACCATCGAGTCGCTCGAAGCGCTGGTCGACTTCTTCATTGCCGCTGGCAAGAAGGGCTTCGACGTGAACCGCTACAAGGGCCTGGGCGAGATGAACCCGGACACGCTGTGGGAAACCACGATGGACCCGGCCAAGCGCACCCTGCTCCAGGTAAAGGCCGAGGATCACACCGAAGCCGACCTGATGTTCACGACGCTGATGGGCGATCAGGTCGAGCCACGCCGGAAGTTCATCGAAGACAATGCGCTGGACGTCAAGAACCTAGATATCTGATCGCGGGTTCGCGGCTCGCGGGTTCGCGGGTTCGCGTTCGAATCGGATTCCACCGCGCTAACCACCCAGTTTACGAACCGCGAGCCCGCGAACCGCGAACCCGCGGGTAAGCGACAGCCTGTATGACCGAAATCGCTGCCAATAAAGTCCCCGTCAACATCGAAGACGAGATGAAGCGCTCGTACATGGATTACGCGATGAGCGTAATCATCGGGCGAGCGCTTCCCGATGTCCGCGACGGTCTGAAGCCGGCCCACCGGCGCGTTCTCTTCGGCATGCGCACGATGGGGCTGGCGTCGAATCGCGCGTATCGGAAGTGCGCCAAGATCGTCGGGGAGGTGATGGGCAACTATCACCCGCACGGCGACGCGTCGATCTACGACACGCTCGTGCGCCTCGCGCAGGACTTCAACATGCGGTATCCCCTGGTCGACGGCCAGGGGAACTTCGGATCGATCGACGGGGATCCCCCGGCGGCCATGCGCTACACGGAAGCGCGTCCCGAGCCGCTCGCCGAAGCCATGATGACGGATCTCGACAAGGAGACCGTCGACTTCGTTCCGAACTACGACGAGACCACTGAAGAGCCGACCGTTCTTCCGACCACCTTCCCGAACCTGCTGGTGAACGGTTCGTCGGGGATTGCGGTCGGCATGGCCACCAACATCCCGCCGCACAACATGCGGGAGGTGATCGACGGGGTTCTCGCCGTGATCGACCATCGCGCCGCGGCGGCGGCCGGCCGGGCCGACCGGGCCGAGCTGTTCCGGACGCTGATCAAGACCATTCCCGGGCCGGATTTCCCATCGGGCGGGTTCATCGTCGGACGCGAAGGGATCTTCAACGCCTACAAGGAAGGGCGCGGCTCGATCACGATGCGCGCCCGCTCGGGGGTCGAGGAGAGCAAGAAGGGGGACAAGATCTCGATCGTCGTCACGGAGATCCCCTATCAGGTCAACAAGGCCAGGCTGCTCGAGAAGATCGCCGAGCTGGTGCGCGAGAAGACGATCGAGGGCATTTCCGATCTTCGCGACGAGTCGGATCGCGACGGAATGCGGATCGTCATCGAGCTGCGCCGCGCGGAAGTCCCCGAGGTGGTGCTGAACAATCTCTACAAGCACACGCAGCTGCAGACCACCTTCGGCATCATCATGCTCGCCATCGTCGCGGGCCGGCCGAAGGTGCTCCCGCTCGTCGAGATCATCGAGAACTTCGTCGAGTTCCGCCGCGAGGTGGTGCGCCGCCGGACCGACTTCGAGCTGCGCAAGGCCGAGGCCCGCGCCCACATCCTCGAGGGGCTCAAGATCGCGCTCGATCACCTCGACGAAGTGATCAGGCTGATTCGGGGATCGAAGAGTCCGGCCGAAGCGCGTGAAGGCTTGATGACCGAGTTCAAGCTCTCGCAGGTGCAGGCGCAGGCCATCCTCGACATGCAGCTGCAGCGCCTGACCGGCCTCGAGCGTCAGAAGATCATCGACGAGCTGACCGAAATCCTGAAACTGATCGAACGGCTGCGGGCGATCCTGTCGAGCGATGAGCTCCTGATGCAGCTCGTGCGCACCGAGCTGACGGCCGTGCGGGATCGCTACGGTGACGAGCGGCGGACGGAGATCCTCGAGGCCGCCGGCGAGCTGCGTATCGAGGACCTGATCGCCGACGAGGACATGGCGATCACCGTCACCAACACCGGGTACGTGAAGCGGACGGCGATCTCCACCTACCGCGCGCAGCGCCGCGGCGGCAAGGGGCGCATCGGCATGCGGACGCGGGAAGAGGATTTCGTCACCCACCTCTTCGTCGCATCGACGCACGCGTACCTGATGATCTTCTCGGATCGCGGCCGCGCCTACTGGCTCAAGGTCCACGAGATCCCCGACGTCGGTCCTGGCGGCAAGGGCAAGTCAATCGCCAACCTAGTCTCGATGGAAGAAGGGGAGAAGATCGCGGCGCTGGTGACGGTCAAGGACTTCCCGTCAGACGATGGCCAGCAGTTCGTGATGATGGGAACGCGCAAGGGCGTGGTGAAGAAGACCGACCTGACTGCGTTCAGCAACCCGCGCGCCGGCGGCATCAACGCCATGGGCGTGGAAGAAGGCGACGCGGTGATCGCCGTGGAACTGTCGGACGGTGGTTCGCAGGTGTTCCTCGGCACCCGCAACGGCATGGCGATTCGTTTCGAGGAGAGTGATGTGCGCGCGATGGGCCGCTCGGCCTACGGCGTACGAGGCATCACGCTTCGGGAAGACGACGAAGTGGTCGCGATGGAAGTGGTGAAGGCCGGCGGCACGCTGCTGACAGTTGCACAGAATGGCTACGGCAAGCGGACCGTGCTCGAGGAGTACCGGCTCCAGAGCCGCGGTGGCGTCGGCATCATCAACATCCAGACTTCGGACCGGAACGGCAAGGTCGTCGGCATGGCCTACGTCTCGGAAGACGACGAGGTAATGCTGATCTCACAGCAGGGCATGATCCTGCGGATGAAGTCCGGCGACGTCCGCGTCATCGGGCGCGCCACGCAGGGGGTCAGGCTGATCGAGATGGAGGAAGGCGATCAGGTCGTCGCAATCGCGAAGCTGGTCGCCCAGGACGACGAGCCAGTGAACGGTTCGACGCCCGCAGGTGGCACGATTGCCCCTGCGGCGACATCCGACGCGGTCGACGTGTCAGAGCCGCCGCCCGGCGACGAGACCCCAACGAAATAACTGTCGTCGCGGTTCGCGGGTTCGGGGGTTCGCGGGTTCGGAAAAGCTCTCCGGGCTCTTCGAACCGCGAGCCCGCGAACCGCGAGCCCGCGGCAATTAGCGCATCGCGGACACGAACGACGTGCGGGCGGCCCTGACCGCGGGCTCGAGGCATGCCGCCACGGCGACCGTCAGGACAACCCCGCTCACGGCCGCCAGCACGCCTGGGTGTGCCGGTGCGACGCCAAATAGCAGCGACGCCGCGAGTCGCGCGGCGCCGACACCTGCGGCCAGGCCGATTGCGAGGCCGACGAGGACCGGCGTCAAAGCCTGCCGGATGACCAGGCGCCGGACCAGTGACGGCGGTGCGCCCAGGGCGAGCCTGATCGCCAGTTCCGCGCGACGGGCTTCGACCATCGCCGACAACACGCCGTAGATTCCGAGGCAGGCGAGCAGCAGTCCCGCAGCGCCGAACGCGGTCAGCAGACGCACCTGGAATCTCCGCATTGCCAGCGCGTCGTCCACGACACTGTCGAGGGTCCGCACCCGGCGCAACGGCAGATCGGGATCGAGTGCCTTCACGACTCGGCGCGCGCCTGCGATGGCCGCCGAGTCTCCGGCGTTCCCCCGGATCACCAGCGTGAGCCCGCTTCGCGTGCTGAGGCCGTAAGGCACGTAGCCGACGAGGCCCGGGTCCCGCTCGAAGCCGGCGATCCTTGCATCGGCAACAACCCCGACGACCTGGAAGAGGTCGCCGCGACCGCGTCTGAAGTTCCGGCCCAGCGCATCCTGTCCCGGCCACAGAGTCCTGGCCGTGCGATCGCTGATTACCGCGACCGGGCGCGAATGATCGTCGGGCGTCAACAGCCGTCCCCGGAGCAGCGGCAGCCCGATCGCTGCGAAGTACCCGGCGCTCACCTGCACGTGGCTGCCGACAGCCCGCATCCCGGTCTGCGTCTCTCCGACGGGAATGAAGTTGTCCACGGTGGCCAGGCCCTCGAGGGGAAGACTGCGGGACAAACCGGCAACTGCGACCGCCGGCTCGCGTGACAGGCCATCGAGCAGGGCGTCGAAGAAACGCGCGCGTGCGGCCGTGTCGGGATAACGTGCGGCCGGGAGCTCGATATTCGCCGCGATCACCGACGTCGTGGTGAATCCGCGATCGATCCGCAGTACGTTGATGAAGCTTGCGACCAGCAGTCCGCCCACAACGAGCAGCATCGCCGTGAGCGCAACCTCGCCGCTCACCAGCCACGCCCGGATTGCCGTCCACCGTCCTGACGGCGTCGTCGAAAGGGCGGACGCCTTGAGCGTGTCGCCGGGATCGACTCGCGAGGCGCGCCAGGCGGGCAACAGAGTGCAGATGAGCGCGCAGACGAGCGTGACGGCGGCGATGACGACAAAGGACGTCGTGTCGAGGCGGACCTCGTCCAGGCGAGGCACGGACGCGGGAGCGGTGGCCAGGATCGCTCGCAGGGAAACCGACGCGAGTGCGAGGCCGGCAGCGCCGCCGGCGAGCGCCAGGAGAAGGCTTTCGACCGCGACCAGCTGCACGAGGCGTGATCGTCCCGCCCCAATGGCCGTGCGAATCGCGAGCTCGCGCTGGCGTGCCGTCCAGCGCGCGCCCAGCAGGCCGGCGACATTCACGCACGCGATGAGCAGCGCCGCAGCGACCGCTCCGAGCACCAGCCACAGCGGCCGTCGCGCATCGGCCGTGACCGCCGCCATCAGCGGTCTCGCGACCGCATAGGGGTGAATCTCCGCCCGCTCATACTCGCCCCTGGTGATCGCGGTGAGCTCGGCCTCGGTGGCTTGTGGAGTCACCCCGGCCGGTCGCCGGACGATCACCACGTTGTCGTACTCACCCCACGAGCGGCGGAGGTCGTCCGACCAGGCGAGCGGCCTGAAGAACTCCAATGGATTGTCGACGCGATTCGGCACCGACAACTGCGCCAGCTGCGGCAGGCGGAACGTGGCCGGGAGGACACCGGCGATCTCGACCGGAACGCTGTCGAGCGTGACCACGCGTCCGATCACGGCCGGGTCGCCGCCGAGCCGGCGTTGCCAGAAGCCGTGCGTGACGATGACGACGGCGTTTCGGCCGGGAGCATCTTCGTCGCGGGTGAACGACCGTCCCAGCGTCGGCGCAATCCCGAGTACCTCGAACAATGCGGGGGAGATCCTCGCGCCAATCAACCCCTCGGGCTCTCCCAGCCCCGTGAGGGTCGACGTCGACCCAATGAGCGCTGCCATGTTCTCGCACGTCGTCCGGCACGCCTTCTCCCAGGCGATGAACGAACGCGGATTGACTCCGAGGATCGGCACGCGGTCGGCGATTTCCGGGATGACCTGCTGGACCACGGTGAGGCGGTCCGGCTCGCGGTAAGGCAGTGGTGACAGGAGCACCGAGTGCACGAGTGAGAACACGACGGCGGTCGCGCCGATGCCGAGCGCGAGGGTCATGACGGTTGTGAGCGTGAAGAGCGGCCGGGCGATCAGCGCTCGAATCGACAAGCGGGCGTCGCGCAGGATCTCGAGGAGTCGCTGGCCGGGTAAAAATCGATGTATGGCAGGCTCCAGCCGATGTACGGCGACGCTTCTCGGACCGGCGAGTGCCGGTTGCTCGGCTCGTTGAAGGTCGCGGGCGAGCGCCCGCCAATCCTGGATTTCCTCGTGGATGCGGGCCTGAGCCTCGGTGAGCGACGCTCCGGAGCGGAGCGCGCTGGCGTAGATGTCCTCGAGCTGTTCGGCGAGCTCCTCCACGATCTCGGCCTCGCGCTCGGGCGTGCAGGCGAGTCCGGGCAGCCGCTCTCGAACGTATTCGCGCCAGTCAGGCATGACGGAAGGCGGCAACGCGGTCCAGCGCCTCGAACAGCGACTTCCAGCCGCGCCGCTGCGCGGCAAGCGCTTTGCGCCCGACCGGAGTGATGCGGTAGAAGCGGCGCCGGCGTACGCCGGCCTTCTCGACCCAGCGCCCCTCGACCAGTCCCCGCCGTTCGAGCCGGTACAGGAGCGGATAGAGAGACGGGACCCGGAAGCGAATCTCTCCGTTGGAACGCTGCTCGATGAGCTGCGCGATCTCGTAGCCGTGCCGCTGCTGTTCCTCGACCAGGGCCAGCACCAGCATCTCGGCGCTGCCCTTCTGCAGATCGCGTGAGCTCACCTGTTCCGTCGGCATATATAGCGAGTATATATATGCCGGCGCGACTGTCAACGGCTGCAGAGGAGCCGAGGTGAGCCGGAGGGGTGGAGGCGGCGGCTACGCGGGTTCGAGCTTCGCGTACTTGGCCAGCAGCTTCTTCACGCCGATCGACACGAAGCGGACGGTGATCTTCAGGTCGTCGTTGTGCTCTTCGACGGCAATCACGGAGCGCTTCGCGTACTTGGCCAGCAGCTTCTTCACGCCGATCGACACGAAGCGGACGGTGATCTTCAGGTCGTCGTTGTGCTCTTCGACGGCAATCACGGAGCCGACGCCGAACTGCGGATGCCGGACCCGCATGCCGGGTCTGACCGCGAGCGCGGACTGATCCTCGTCCTCGTAGGCGTAGGCCGCCTCGCGATCTTTGAAGCGGGCGCTTCCCTTGCGGCCGTAAGGATTGGTGCGGAACTCGTAATGCGAGTGCGCGAAGTTGCCGTCGTACCGCGTGCTCGGCGGCGGCGCGATGCGATCCATCAGATGTGGAGGGATTTCGTCGAGAAAGCGCGAGGGGTGGCACGACTGATATTCACCGAACACCCGCCGTCTGGCCGCGCCAGTGAGCATCAGCTGCTGGCGCGCGCGCGTCATTCCGACGTAGCACAGACGCCGCTCTTCCTCCAGCTCGTCGACGTCTTCGGCAGATCGCGAATGTGGGAACAGTCCCTCTTCCAGCCCCGCAATCACCACCATCGGGAACTCGAGCCCCTTCGCCGCATGCATCGTCATCATCCAGACTTTCGCGTTGCGGTTGCCGGATTCCTCGTCCGCCTCCGAAAGCAGCGACAGGCGATCGACGAACCCGCCCAGCGACGGATCCGGCTCACGGCTCTCGTATTCGCGCGCCGCGGACACGAGCTCCATCAGGTTTTCGATGCGCTCGTTGGCTTCCTCGCTGTTCTCGTCCCGGAGCGCCTTCAGATACCCGGTTCGATCGAGCATCTTGCCGAGGAGCGTCGACACCGGATCCTGGCGCGCGGCGTCGAACAGTCCGGCGATCATGTCGCGGAAGCCACGCAGCGCCGTGACCGCCCGGTTGCCAAGCCTGGCTTCGTCGATCGCGTAGAGCATCCGCGCCCACTGCGAGCGCACCGAGATCGTTTCCTGCAGTCCGGCAGCCAGCAGGGGCCGCGCATCCGCCACCACGGCGTCCGGGCTGATGGCCTGAAGCGAATCCATCACACCCTTGCCAATGCCGCGAGCCGGCACGTTGATCACCCGGCGCAGGCTGACGTCGTCGTGCGGGTTGATGATCAGCTTGAGGTAAGCGAGCGCGTCCTTGATTTCCTTGCGCTCGTAGAAGCGGACGCCCCCGATGATCTTGTAAGGGATGCTGTCCCGCATCAGCGCATCTTCAATCGCGCGGGACTGCGCGTTGGTGCGATAGAGAATCGCGATCATCGCGTCGACGTCGCTCGCCCGCGCCTGCTTGATCGCCCTCGAAATGAAGTCGGCCTCCTCGAGCTCGTCGTTGCCGCGGTAGTAGACGATCCGCGCCCCTCCCTTCCGATCCGTCCACAGCCGTTTGTCCTTGCGATTCCGGTTCTGGCTGATGACCGCGGTCGCGGCGTCGAGAATCACCTGCGTCGAGCGATAGTTCTGTTCCAGCTTGACGATCGTCGCTTCCGGGAAGTCGTGCTCGAAGTCGAGGATGTTCTTCAGGTCGGCGCCGCGCCACTTGTAGATCGACTGATCCGGATCCCCGACGACTGCCAGGTTGCGATAGACCTCCGACAGCCGCTTGATCAGCAGGTACTGCGGGCGGTTCGTGTCCTGGTACTCGTCGACCATCACGAACCGGAACTTGTTCGCGTAGTAGTTGCGTGTCGGCTCGGACGACTCGAAGAGCTCGACCGTCTTCAGCAGCAGATCGTCGAAGTCGAGGGCGTTGGAGTCCTTCAGCGCCTGCAGGTATTTCTCGTAGACCTTGGCAATCTGTTCGTCGCGGAGGTTCCACTTCCCACGCAGCGACTCCGGCCCTTCCATCCGGTTCTTCGCGTGACTGATCCGCGAGAGCGCCATGCGCGGCGGCACCAGCTTGTCGTCAATCCCGAGCTCGCGCTGCGCCTGCTTCACCACCGCGACCTGATCGGCCGAGTCGTAGATGACGAAGTCGCGCGACAACCCGATCTTCGGCGCCTCCCGTCGAAGCAACCGCGCACACAACGCATGAAACGTCGACAGCCAGATCCCGTCGCCGTTGGTCCCGATCAACCCCTCGACCCGCTCGCGCATCTCCTGCGCCGCCTTGTTCGTGAAGGTCACGGCCAGAACCCGGTCGGGCTCAGCGTGCCCGCTGCCGATGAGATGGGCGATGCGATAGGTGATGACGCGCGTCTTGCCTGAACCCGCGCCGGCGAGGATGAGCAACGGCCCATCGCGATGCAACACGGCTTCGCGCTGTTCGGGGTTCAATTTGTCGAGGAAGTCCATTTTTCTACGCGGGGAATTCAGTATACCTGTCCGCAGTCCGCAGTCCGCAGTCCGCAGTCCGCATCCGGGGTTCACGGATTCGAGCAACTGCTCTCTTCTTTCTGAGCCTAACGAATTCTGACCCTAGCGAAGAAAGTAAAGAATCGTAGGCGGCATTGCCGCAAGAATCACCAGAGCCGTTCCGTGACCGAGGCGTTGAAGTCGTCTTCGTTTGACGCTTCTTGCGAGCCCATGGAGCAGCTGCCCAGTCCTGCGGAATAGGTCCTCAGCCTCACAGTATTCGCCGGGACTGATGAATCCAAGCCGTTTCGCGATCTCCACCTCCGTTTCGAGCTCTCCCAACGAACCCTGAGCGATCCTGATGTGATGAAGGTATCTGCCGCCCGCACCGTAGCTCTGGCCCTCCGCAATGTTCGAAGGCACTGACACGGCCGAACGGCGTACCTGCGCGCTCAACTCGAAGCGTTCGGTCGGAGGTAATCGCTTTGCCAGGCCATAGGACAAAAGCACCAACTCCATCGCCGTTTGCCACGCATGAAGATCCCTGAAGCTTCGGATTACTTGTTCGTCGGCCATGATGTGTACGCCCTTTCTCCAACACGCGACAGGTGTCGGCACTCCATTTTCTGCAAGCCGTCTCCCGCAAGTGATTGCACGGCATCGGCTTGAGACTGTCCATCGCAACTGCCGTACCGTGTGGGCAGAGTCTGTGGCGCCGCTGTAATCGTCGGGATTCAGGTGACCGTGGACTGGGGATCGGACCGCGGACTGCGGGCTGCGGACCGCGGGTCTGAGGTCGTAGTACCATCGACCGTTATGCCCGCGACCCTGTTTGAAAAAGTGTGGGATCTCCACACCGTCCGCACGCTCCCCAACGGCCAGACGCAGCTCTTCATCGGCCTGCATCTGATCCACGAGGTCACGACTCCTCAGGCCTTCGACATGCTGCGCGCGCGGGGGCTGGGGGTGCGGTATCCGGACCGGACGTTCGCGACGGTCGATCACATCGTCCCGACGCGCGATCAGCGGCGGCCGTTCGGGGATCTGATGGCCGAGGACATGCTCTCGGCGTTGGAGCGGAATACGAAGGCGGCGGGAGTGCCGCTGTTCGATCTGCACAGTGGCGCGCAGGGAATCGTGCACGTGATCGGGCCCGAGCTCGGGCTCACGCAGCCGGGCATGACGATCGCCTGTGGCGACAGCCATACCTCGACTCACGGCGCGTTCGGTGCCGTCGCCTTCGGCATCGGCACGTCGCAAGTTCGCGACGTGCTCGCGTCGCAGTGCCTGGCGATGGATCCATCGAAGGTCCGCCGCATCAACGTGTCAGGACGGCTCACGCCAGGCGTCTACGCGAAGGATGTCATCCTCGAAATCATCCGGCGCCTTGGCGTCAACGGCGGGGTCGGTTACGCGTACGAGTACGCAGGCGACGCTGTGGATCGCATGACGATGGATGAGCGGATGACGATCTGCAACATGTCGATCGAAGGCGGTGCGCGGGTGGGATACGTCAATCCCGATCAGACGACCGTGGATTACCTGCGTGGGAAGAAGTACGCGCCGCAGGGAGAGGAGTTCGACAAGGCCGCCGCCTGGTGGCTGAGCTTGGCCTCGGATCCTGACGCGCACTACGACGATGTCGTCGATATCGACGCGTCCGTGATTCGGCCGTGTGTGACGTGGGGCATCAACCCGGGGCAGTCGGTCTTCGTGGACGAGCGGTTGCCGGCACCGGCGGATGTTGTGTCCGGCGAGCGCGCCTCAATCGCCGAAGCGCTCGAGTTCATGGGATTCGATGAAGGGCAGCCGATCAAGGGCACCAGGATCGATGTCGCCTTCGTCGGATCCTGCACCAATGCTCGGCTATCGGATCTCCGGGAGGCCGCAAAGATCGTGCGCGGCCATCACGTCGCCCCAAACGTCCAGGCGTTGGTCGTTCCTGGATCGCAGGCGGTTCGAGCGGCCGCCGAGCGAGAGGGACTCGATCGCGTGTTCACCGAGGCCGGGTTCGAATGGCGCGGCGCCGGCTGCTCGATGTGTCTCGCGATGAACCAGGACAAGCTCGAGGGGCGCCAGGTCTGCGCCTCTTCCTCGAACCGTAATTTCAAGGGACGCCAGGGCAGTCCGACCGGGCGCACGCTTCTCATGAGCCCGGCCATGGTGGCCGCCGCCGCCGTCGCCGGCGAAATCGTCGACGTTCGAGAGTTCACACAACATGGCGATTGAGCGCATCACGCGAATCACGGGTCGCGGCCTGCCGTTGCGCGGCAACGACATCGATACCGACCGCATCATTCCGGCGCGATTCCTGAAGTCCATCTCGTTCGAAGGCCTGGAGACGCATCTCTTCGAGGACGACATCGCACAGGCACGCGAGCAGAAAGCCGGGCATCCGCTCGTCGAGCCGGCATACGAGCGCGCGACGATCCTGGTCGTGAACCGGAACTTCGGATGTGGATCGTCGCGGGAGCACGCGCCGCAGGCCATCCGTCGCAGGGGGGTTCGTGCCGTCGTGGGAGAGTCGTTCTCCGAGATCTTCTTCGGCAATTCGGTCGCCCTCGGCATGCCCTGCGTGACCGGCGCCGCCGCTGACGTCGCGCGCCTCCAGTCGACGATCGAACAGGCGCCGGATGTCGAGATCACGATCGACCTCGAAGCCGGGCAGCTGCAGTGCGGCCCTTCGACAGGCTCAGGGCCGTCCCGAGCTCAGTCGAGGGACGGTGATTGGCGCATGGCCATCACGCTTCCGGCCGCGGCGCGTGAGTCGTTCCTCGACGGCAGCTGGGACGCGACCGGCCTCCTGCTGGATCGGTTCGAGGAGGTCGAGGCGACGAAGCAGCGTCTGCCCTACGTGACCGGCTGGCGGTGACCCGCACGATCGGCCCGGCCTGACTCCTTCTCAGGCGGAGGCGCCAGTTGGCGAACGGTGGCGAGAAACGCCTCCGCCGCATGAGACAGCTCGGCGCCGCGCCGGAACACGAGCCGCACATGACGCTGCGCGCTCAGTTCCGGAATCTTCACCGCCACCAGCCGTCCTGCGGCGAGCTCCGCGACGGCGACGCGTCGCGGCAGCACTGCCACGCCGAGCCCCATCTCCACCGCCCGCTTGATCCCGTCGAGGCTGGGCAGCGCGACCCGGATGTTGATTCGCTGGTGCCGCCGCTCGTAGAGCCGGAGCACCCGGTCGCGGGCCGGCGACGGATCGTTGTGCGCGATGACGGTCTCGGTTCCGACTTCCTGGAGCGACACTCGCTTGCGTCCCGCCAGGGCGTGACCGGGATGCGCGAGCATCACGAGCTCGTCGTGCCCGAGCGACACGGCCTGCAGCGCGCGCTCGGCGGGGGAGAACGTCAGGACGCCGAAGTCGATGGTGCGATCCAGCAGGGCGGCGGGGATGTGCCGGGAAGGCATGCGCCTGACATCGATCAGCACCTGCGGATGGGCTCCGCCGAAGCTGGAGATGACCGGCAGCAGGGAATGCACGGCGGCCTCGTTGGCGCCGATCACCACGCGCCCGCGGCGGACCTCCTGCAGCTCGCGCACGGCGAGCTCGGCGTCAGCGGCGAGGGTCAGCAGCCGTGCGGCGTAGTCCTGCAGGAGCCGGCCCGCCTCCGTCAGGGTGCCATCCCGGGACGATCGATCGAACAGCCGATCGCCGAGCTCTTCCTCGAGCCGCTTGATGGCCTGGCTGACCGCAGGCTGGGTCCGGTGGAGTTTCTTGGCGGCCTTGGAGAAGCTGCGCTCGGCCGCGACCATTGCGAAAACCGCGAGGTCCTGCAACTGCACGCCACATCATAACCAGCTCTTATAAAATTCCAAAAGTTATAAATTGGACTATTAGTGTGGGGCGGGTTACAAAGGGTATGACCTCCGGAGGACCGAATGGCTGACCGGCTCGTTATTTTCGACACCACGCTCCGCGACGGCGAACAGGCGCCCGGCTTCTCGATGCGTATCGACGAGAAGCTCAAGATGGCCCGTCAGCTGGCCGCGCTGGGGGTGGACTATATCGAAGCCGGGTTCCCGATTGCCTCGGAGGCGGACGCCGAGGCCGTGCGCACGGTCTCGACCCACGTGAAAGGCCCGGTGATCGCGGCGCTGGCCCGGTGCAATCGGGCCGACATCGAACGCGCCGCGTGGGCGCTCGAGCCCGCCGACCGCAAGCGCATTCACGTCTTCATCGCGACATCGGACCTCCACCTCGAACGCAAGCTCCGCATGTCGCGCTCGCACTGCCTGAAGGTGGCGATGGACGCGGTCCGCTTCGCGCGCACGTTCACAGACGATGTGCAGTTCTCCGCTGAAGACGCCACGCGAAGCGATCCGGACTTCCTCTGGCACATCGTCGAGGCGGTCATCCAGTCGGGCGCCAAAACCATCAACCTGCCCGACACCGTCGGCTATTCCACGCCCGACGAGATTCAGTCGTTTTTCGCGGGTCTCAGAAACCGGGTGCCGAGCTCCGACCAGGTGATCTGGAGCACGCACTGTCACGACGATCTGGGCCTCGCCGTCGCCAACACCCTTGCGGCGCTGACCGGCGGGGCGCGCCAGGTCGAGTGCACGATCAACGGCATCGGTGAGCGGGCGGGTAACGCGTCGCTCGAGGAGGTCGTGATGGCGACCCAGGTGCGCGCGGATCGTCTGCCGTTCAGCACCGGGATCGACACCAAACAGATTTTCGCGTCCAGCCAGCTGCTCACCGCGTTGACCGGCGAGGCGGTCCAGGCCAACAAGGCCATCGTCGGCCGCAATGCGTTCGCGCACGAAGCTGGAATCCACCAGGACGGGATGCTGAAGGATCGGCGCACCTACGAAATCATGTCGCCGGACTCGGTTGGCGTCCCGCGGACCACATTGATCCTGGGCAAGCATTCCGGCCGCCACGCGGTCCAGCAGCGTTGTGAGGACCTCGGCGTCAAGCTCGATCGTCCCGACCTCGACCGTGTCTACCGTGCGGTCATGGCGCACGCGGATCGCGAGAAGACCGTGAGTGATGCCGATCTCTTGAAGATCGTGGAATCGGTCCGGACGCCGGCCGGGACCGAGGCCCCCGTGTACCCACCGGCGATAACCGATTTCGCGGCGACCCCGGCGGAAAAGGGTTACGGTCACGGCGTCTAGCCACGCGTGACCGCGCGCCCGGGAATGTTGTGCCCCGCGGACGTGGCGCCGCACGCCTTCGTTTCGATCGCATTCGATGAACGCGTCAATTCTGCTGCTTCCCGGTGACGGCATCGGTCCCGAAGTCGTCGCCTCGGCGGAGCGTGTCCTGTCCGCCGTCGCCGATCGCTTCAGCCATCAGTTCACGCTGACGACCGGAGTCATCGGTGGTGCGGCGCTCAAGCAGGGGCTGGCGCCACTGCCCGATGCCACGCTCGAAGCCGCGCGAAAAGCCGACGCCATCCTCCTCGGGGCGGTCGGCGACCCCGCCTTCGACACCGCGCCTCCGTCCGAGCGGCCTGAGGCCGCGCTCCTGAAAATCCGCCGGGAGCTGGGACTCTACGCGAACCTTCGTCCGGCACGGGTATGGCCCGGGCTGGAATCGGCGGGACCACTCAAGCCCGACATCCTGCGCGGAACCGACCTGCTGCTGTTCCGTGAATTGACCGGGGGCCTCTACTACGGAGAGCCACGCGGGGTCGCGCCCGACGGCGAGAGCGCGCACAACACGATGCGGTATTCGCGCGCCGAGATCGATCGGATTGCACGAAGGGCGTTCGAAGCCGCGCGTCTCCGCCGCAAGCGCGTGACGTCGGTCGACAAGGCCAACGTGCTCGAGGTGTCGCGCTTGTGGCGCCAGGTCGTCACCGGCGTCGCCAGGGATTATCCAGACATCACGCTCGAGCACATGCTCGTCGACACCTGCGCGATGAAGCTGACTTACGCGCCGTCGTCTTTCGACGTGGTTCTCACCGAGAACATGTTCGGCGACATCCTCTCCGACGAAGCCGGCGCCGTGGTCGGCTCGCTCGGCTTGCTGCCCTCAGCCAGCCTCGGTGACGGCGCAGGCCTCTTCGAGCCGGTCCACGGTTCAGCGCCGGACATCGCCGGCAAGGGCATCGCCAATCCGATCGGCACGATCGCGTCGGCGGCGATGCTGTTGCGGTATGCGCTGAAGCTCGAGAAAGAGGCAGCGGCGGTCGAGAAGGCCATCGAAGCGGCACTGACCGCAGGCCTTCGCACGGCCGATCTCGCGGCGGGCGGTCGGTCCGTGAGCACGACGGAGATGACCGACCGAATCGTGGCCGGCCTGTAAGCTTTTCCCGCCTTCGCGCTCCGCGCTACGGCGGGCAAGCCGAGCCCGCGAACCCGCGAACCGCGAACCCGCGATCTCTATTCCACCGTCACACTCTTCGCAAGATTCCTCGGCTGATCCACGTCGCAGCCCCGGCGCACGGCGATGTGGTACGAGAGCAGCTGCAGCGGCACCACCGCGAGGACCGGTGTCAAGAGCGGGTGCGACTGCGGGATCGTGATCAGATAGTCGGTCTTCGGATCCAGCAGACTCTCGAGGCTGTGGTTGTCGTCCGTCGTCAGGGCGATCACCGAACCGCCCCGAGCCTTTGCCTCCTGGACGTTGCCGATCATTTTCTCGAACACGTGATCGTTCGGGGCGATCGTGACGACCGGCAGCGCTTCGTCGATGAGTGCAATCGGGCCGTGCTTCATCTCGCCGGCGGGATAGCCCTCGGCGTGGATGTATGAGATCTCCTTCAGCTTCAGCGCGCCTTCGAGCGCGATCGGATAGTTGATCCCGCGCCCCAGGTACAGGAAGTCGCTGCGCTGATAGAACCGCCGCGCGATCTCCTCGGTGAGCGGCTCGCACTTCAGGGTCTGTTCGAGCTGGATCGGCAGCTGTGTGAGCGCGTCGAGGTGCGGCCGTGCCTCGTCCGGGCTCAGCGTGCCGCGAATCTGGCCGAGATAAACCGCGAGCAGGTGCAGCGCCACGAGCTGTGTCGTGAAGGCCTTTGTCGACGCCACCCCGATCTCGGGACCGGCATGCGTGTAGACCGTGCCTTCCGTCTCCCGCGTGGCCATGCTGCCGACCACGTTGCAGATGGCAATGCTGCGGGCCCCCTTTTTCTTCGCCTCGCGGAGGGCCGCCAGCGTGTCAGCCGTTTCCCCCGACTGGGTGATCACGATCGCCAGCGTGTTCTTCGAAACGATCGGATCCCGATACCGGTATTCGGAGCCGTAGTCGACGTCGACGGGAACGCGCGCCAGCGACTCGATCAGGAACTTGCCGACGAGCGCCGCATGCCAGGACGTCCCGCAGGCGAGAATCACGACGCGCTCGACCTGCTTCAGCACGTCGTCGGGAACCTCGATCTCCGCCAGGAAGACCTTCCCGCTTTCGACGGACGCGCGCCCGAGGACCGTCTCCTTGATGGCGAGCGGCTGCTCGAAGATCTCTTTGAGCATGAAGTGCTTGTATCCCGCCTTTTCCGCCATGACGGGATCCCAGGACACCCGCGTGCTCTTCTTCGAAACCGCGCTGCCGGCATAGTCGGTGAATTCGACGCCTGACGGCGTGATGACCGCCATCTCCTCGTCGCCGAGAAACACCACGTCGCGGGTGTGGCTCAGGATGGCGGGGATGTCCGACGCCACGAAGAACTCATCCTCGCCCAGGCCGACGACAATCGGCGGGCCGTTTCGCACCGCGACGATCTTGTTGGGATCGTCGGCAGAGATCAGCACGAGGCCGAACAGCCCGCGCATGTAGAGCAGCGCCCGGCGGACCGCGTTCTCGAGCCCGTCCCCCTTCATCTCGCGCTCGACCAGGTGGGCGACGATCTCCGTGTCGGTCTCGGTGATGAAGGTATGCCCTTCGCCCTGGAGCTGATGCTTCAGATCGAGATAGTTCTCGATAATGCCGTTGTGCACCACGACGATGCGGCCGGTGCAGTCGCGGTGCGGGTGCGCGTTTTCCTCGGTTGGGCGGCCGTGGGTGGCCCAGCGCGTGTGCCCGATGCCGTAATCGCCCTCGAGCGGATGGGTCGCGATGACCTCCTCCAGCCTCGCCAGCTTGCCGGCGCTGCGCCGCAGCTCTATGGTTCCGTTGTGGACCACGGCCACGCCGGCCGAGTCATAGCCCCGGTACTCGAGTCGCCGCAGACCGTCTATCAGAATGGGTACGAGTTGTTTCGAACCGATGTACCCGATGATTCCGCACATGACTCACCTTATCTCTTGTTCTTTTTCTCGACCCAGCCCTCTTTGTTCACCTGCTTGCCGCGGCCGATCGCCAGCGCTCCCGGCGGCACGGGCTCGGTGATCGACGAACCCGCAGCGACGTACGCCCCTTTGCCGACCGTGACCGGCGCGATCAGTTGCGAGTCGCTGCCGATGAAGGCGCCGTCCTCGACCGTGGTCTGGTGCTTCTTCCGGCCGTCATAGTTGACGGTGATGACGCCGGCGCCGACGTTGACCTGCTCGCCGATCACCGCGTCGCCCAGATAGGCGAGGTGACCGGCCTTCGCGCCGCGGCCCATCCTGGTCTTTTTCAACTCGACGAAAGCGCCGACGTGCGCCTGCTCGCCGACGTGGGACTCGGGCCGCAGGTGCGTGAAAGGCCCGAGGTCAGCCCCGCGCTCGATGCGCGAATTCCTGATCACGCAGTAGCTGTTGATCGACACCTCGTCGGCGACCGTCGAGTCCACGATCCGTACGCCGCACTGAATTTCACACCCTTCGCCGATCGACGAGCGTCCTTCCAGGTGCACGTTGGGATGGATGATCGTGTCCGGACCGATGGTCACGTCCGGGCCGATGTAGGCCGTTGCCGGATCGACGAGCGTCACGCCGGCGTCCATCAATTCCTCGTTGCGGATCCTTCTGAGGGACTGTGTCACCTGCGCGAGTTCCTTGCGGCTGTTCACACCGAGAATTTCCTCCGGATCGTCGAGCGTCACGGTCTCCACCCCGAGGCCGCGATCGCGGAAAATCCCGACCAGGTCCGGGAGGTAGTACTCGCCCTGCCTGTTGGCCGAGCCGATCTGCCGGAGCGCGCCGAACAGGGGGGCAATGTCGAACGCGTAGATACCGCTGTTGATTTCCTTGATGGCACGCTGCGCCGGCGATGCATCCTTGTCCTCGACGATCCCGGTAATGCGGCCACCGTCTCGCTCGATCCGCCCGTATCCGGCCGGGTCCGGCGCGACGGCCGTCAGGACGGTCGCGGCAGCCCCTGTGTCGCGATGGTGATCCACCAGCCGTTGCAGGGTCTCCGCTCTGAGCAGCGGCACGTCTCCGGACAACAGGATGACGATGCCCGATGCGCCCGCCAACGCCGCTTCTGTCTGAAGCAGAGCATGACCCGTGCCGAGCTGACGTTCCTGGAGCACGAACGTGATGTCGGTTCGGGCCTGCAAGGCCGCACGCACGGCGTCGGCCTGATGTCCGACCACGATCACGATCGACGCGGGGGACATCCGGCCGGCGGTGCGAAGGACGTGCTCGATTAGTGGCAATCCGGCGGCCGAATGAAGGACTTTTGGCAGCCGGGATTTCATCCGCGTGCCCTTGCCCGCGGCAAGGATCACGAGGTGGAGGGGAGTCACCGCCTCTTCCGGCCGCGGTTCCGCGCCGCTTCAGGGGCGTCGACGAGATCGCGAAACTCGTCGGTGAATCGCAGCGGTTCGAGATCGGGATCCTGGCGCGCGAGCGCGCGATTCTCTGGATTCAGGGTAATTGCCTGACGAAGATGATCGACCGCCTGGGTCGAATCGCCACGCGCGGTAAGCGCCACCGACATGATGTAGTGCGCGTGGTCGCTGTCCGGCGCGTCGGTGAGCGCCCGCCGAAGGTGATCGAGCGCACTCGCGGTGTCGCCCGCATTCAGCGCGACTGTCGCCGCGTACACCTGTTCCTGTGGTGTTTGTGGCATCGCGGGCCGACGGGCGGTCTCGCGCTCGCACACGCGCAGATAGAGATGGGAGCGCTCCTGCAACTCGCGCTCCTCGGGGTAACGCTCCATGATTGTGCGGAACTGGGTGGCCGCGCCCTGGTAGTCGTGTCGCTGAAGCGCGCGGACGCCGTTTTCGTACATCGCCAGCGCTTCGTAGTAGCCGGGCTTGCGGGGTGCGGGGGCCGGGGCCTGGGGCGTCTGGGGCTTCTCAGCCGGCCTCGGGGCGGCTCGATTCTGCTTCGGGTCCGGCTTCGCGTGGGGTTTCACCGCCGCGCGCGCTGAGGCACCGGACCTGGCCGTGGACGCTTTCGCCGTCTGCTTCGCCAGCGTGAGCGGCTTCGCCGTCGGCCTGGATGACGCCGGCTTCACTTTCTTCCGCGGCCCTGGGTCACCTTTCTTCTGCCTGGTCTCTCTGGCCATGCAGTCTCGTTCGGTCCTTTCACCCCGCGCGGCGGCGGGCCGACGGCACCCATGGTCCCGTCTGAAACAGGGTCGATTCGGAAGGAAAGGTAGCAGAAGGGTTCTTAAACGGCAAGATCCCCCGCATCTCCGTTGAAAGACCTAATCCTCACGTTCCGCTTCCAACATCTGATACATCGTCCGTGTGGGCACTCGGTACTTGCGTGCGAGAAGCTTGACGGCCTCACGTCTGGATCCGGTGGATGAATTGGTCAAATCACCAAATTCATGCAGGAGCTCAGCGGCGTCAGGGAGCTCCACGGGTGCCTCCGGCACCGGTTCTGCCGGCGCGACAACCACGGTGAACTCCCCTTTTGGTTCAGTAAACGACTGTAACTGCATAGATATAGGCCGAACGACCAATTGCTCGTGAGCCTTCGTGAGTTCACGTCCGACAGCACACAGCCTGTCGCCGAAGATTTCAAGGAGGTCGCTGAGCGACGCGACTATTCTGTGCGGCGCCTCAAAGAAAACCAGTAACCTGGGTTCGTTCTTCAGACCCTCGAGCCAGCGTTTTCTGTCGTTTGACCGAGATGGGGGAAATCCCACGATGAGGATCTGGTCGGCAGGCAGCCCCGAGGCGGAGACGGCCGCCAGAGCCGCCGATGGTCCCGGGATGGGTTCTACCCGGATCCCTGCGTCGTGCGCGGCGGCAACCAGCATCCCGCCGGGATCGGAAACCAGAGGGGTCCCGGCGTCGGAAACCACCGCCACCGAGTCCCCGCGCTGCAGGCGCCCGATCAGCTCTGGCGTTCGCGAGCGTTCATTGTGTTCGTGCAGGCTCGTCGTCGGGGTCGAGATCGAGTAGTGTTGAAGGAGTCGGGCCGTCCTGCGGGTGTCTTCAGCCGCGATGATCGCCACCTCCCGCAGTACGCGGAGCGCCCGAAACGTGATGTCCTCCAGGTTGCCGATGGGTGTGGCGACCACGTAGAGGATGCCGGGCATCTTGGGAAAGTCCTGATTCTACTGCATGTACTCAGCCGAACCCCTGCCCCACTTCGTGGATGAATACCTCGCGTATCTGTACGAGGTTCACCCCACCAACGCCACCTTCGACGGCGTCCATCTGCACGACGATCTGCTGGAGGACCTCGGCCGCACGGCGATCGACACGCAGGTCCGGGAGCTGGGTGCGTTCGCCCGGCGGCTGGCTGCAATCGACCCGGCTCGCCTGACCGACATCGAGCGGATGGAGCGGCCCGCGCTGGAGGCGAATATCCGGGGCCGGCTGTTCGAGCTCGAGGCTATCCGCACCTGGGAGCGCAGCCCGCAGCACTACTCCGACATTCTCGCCACCAGCCTGGCAGGTCAGGCCCTGTTCGCGTACGCCCCGCTCACCGAGCGCGCGCGCCGCATCGTCTCGAAGCTTCGGCAGGTGCCGCGGCTGATGCAGGCGGCCCGCGACAACATCAAGGATCCCCCCGGCATCTTCGTGAAGGTCGGTCTCGAAAGCCTCCGCGGGACGCTGCGTTTCATCAACGACGATCTGCCTCGCGCGTTCAGCCGCCTCGACGACATGCACATCCTCGGGGATCTCGCGGACGCCTCGACCGAGGCGGCGTCCGCCATCGAGCGCTACATCGAGTACCTCGAGAAAGAGATCGCGCCGAAGACCAAGGGCTCGTTTCGTCTTGGCCAGGACAAGTTCGAACAGAAGCTGCGCCTCGACGAGGGCGTCACGCTCGGCTCGGATCGACTGCTCGATCTGGCGATGCGCGAGCTGCGCAACACGCAGGAGGAGTTCCGCCGCGTCGCGTCACGCATGAACGGCGGCGATCCGCTCGCCGCCTGGGCGAAAGCCAAGGAAGATCATCCGGCGGCAGGGGAGCTCGTCCCGGTCGCGCAGCAGCAGCTCCAGGAGCTCTCCGACTTCATTCAACGCAACAACATCATCACGATCCCGGAAGGCGAACCGGTGTCGGTGGCGCCAACGCCCCGCTTCTACCGCTGGACGTTCGCCAGCATGTGGACGCCGGGGCCATTCGAGACCAAGCCGGTCCGGGCGTTCTACTACATCACCGACGTCGATCCGTCGTGGCCTGTCGAGCGCCAGGACGAGCACCTGCGCGACTTCAACTACGGGGCGCTCTGGGCGATCTCGATCCATGAGGTGTTTCCCGGGCACTTCCTGCACTACCAGCACCTGCGCCAGGTCCCGTCGAAACTGCGCAAGTCGATCCTCTTCTCATCGGCCGCCTTCGTAGAGGGCTGGGCGCACTACTGCGAGCAGATGATGATCGACGAGGGCTTCCGGCGGAACGATCCCGCCGTCCGGCTCGGGCAGCTCGCCGAGGCCCTGATTCGGCTCTGCCGGTTCGTCGTCGGCATCCGGCTGCACTGCGAGGACATGTCGATCGAGCAGGGCGTGAGGTTCTTCCGTGAGGAGGCGTTTCTGGAAGAAGCCAGCGCGCGGCGCGAGGCCGAGCGCGGCAGCTTCGATCCGTCCTACATCGTCTACTCGATCGGCAAGTTGATGGTGCTCAAGCTCCGCGAGGACTACAAGGCGACCACCGCAGCGAAGTACTCACTCAAGGAGTTCCACGACACGCTCCTCGGCAACGGCACCGTGCCGCTATGGCTCCACCGGGCGCTGATGCTCGGCGAGAACAGCGGAGATATGATCGAGTAACAGACGAGCCGCCATGCCTCTTTACGAGTATCAGTGCGAAGCCTGCAGCCATCGGTTCGAGCGGATCCAGAAGTTTTCGGATCCGCCAATCGAGACCTGCCCGACCTGTGGCGGCACGGTTCGCAAGCTGATTTCGTCCCCCGCAATCCAGTTCAAGGGCTCGGGCTGGTACATCACCGACTACGCCAAGAAGCCCTCCGGCGACGGAAAGAACTCCGGCGACGGGAAGTCCTCCGGCGACGGCGCGAAGTCCGCCGCTTCTTCGGGAACGTCGTCGACCTCTGACACCGCGTCAACTTCGTCCTCGACAAGCAGCAGTGCATCCAACTCGTCAAGCGGCTCGTCGACCTCGGGGTCTTCGGGTTCGGGTTCTTCCGCCTAGAGGTGCTTCCGCCTAAAAGGCGTCCCTCGACATTGCTCGGGACGCCCCTGAGCCTGTCGAAGGGGCGGAAAGCCACTAGGGGGCAGTTAAGCCACCAGCCAGGCAGTTCACGATAAAGATCGCTCTGGTAGCTTCCGCCTTTAGGCGGAAGATCGACGTACGATTGGAACTTATGGTCGATCCAGGTTTGCTCCGCGAACAGATGGACGTCCTGCGCGCAGCGCTGTCCCGGCGCGGCATGAAGGCCGACGCCGAGCTCGAGCAGCTCGCGACGCTGGAGGCGCGCCGCCGCCGGCTGATTCCCGAGCTCGAAGGGCTGAAGCGGGAACAGAATGCCGCCGGCGACGAAGTGGCCCGCGCCAAGCGCCAGGGTCTCGACGCGTCGTCCATTTTTGCGGCCAACAAGGCGCGCGGGCAGCGGATCCGTCAGCTCGAGATCGAGACCGATCAAGTCGAGCAGCAGCGCACCGGGCTGTTGATGACGCTGCCGAACATCCCCCATGCCTCCGTGCCGGAAGGCGCCACTGCGCACGACAACGTCGAAGTGCGCCGGCACGGCCAGCCGAGGACGTTCGACTTCGATCCGAAGCCGCACTGGGAGCTGGGCCCCGCGCTCGGGATCATCGACTTCGAACGGGCGACCCGGATGTCCGGGGCGCGTTTTTCGGTGCTGATGGGCGCCGGTGCGCGGCTCGCGCGTGCGCTGATCAACTTCATGCTGGAGATCCACACGATGGAGCACGGCTACACCGAGGCGGAGCCGCCGTTCCTCGTGAACGCCGACGCGCTGCGCGGGACCGGCAACCTGCCGAAGTTCGAGCAGGATCTCTTCAAGATTGCGGGCGACTGGGATCTGTTCCTCATCCCGACCGCCGAGGTGCCGCTCACGAACCTGCACCGGGGCGAGATCGTCGACGGCCGGAAGCTGCCGTTCCGGTACACCGCCTACACGCCGTGTTTCCGGAGTGAGGCCGGATCGTACGGTGCGGATGTGCGCGGGCTGATCCGGCAGCATCAGTTCGACAAGGTCGAGCTCGTGAAGTTCACGATGCCCGATCAGTCGTACGACGAGCTCGAGTCGCTGACCCGCAACGCCGAGGAGATTCTGAAGCGTCTGGACCTGCCGTACCGCACGATGCTGCTGTGCACGGGAGACATGGGTTTCGCGTCCGCGAAAACCTACGACATCGAGGTGTGGCTCCCGAGCCAGGACACGTATCGCGAGATTTCGTCCTGCAGCAACACGGAAGCGTTTCAGGCACGACGCGCCAACATCCGCTTCAGGCGTGAGGGGACAGGCAAGGCCGAGTTCGTGCACACCCTGAACGGATCGGGCCTTGCGGTCGGTCGCACCCTCATCGCGATCCTGGAGAACTACCAGCAGGCCGACGGCAGCGTCCTCGTGCCCGAGGCGCTGCGCGGCTACATGGGTGGTCTCGAACGGATTGTGCCGAATTCGTAGGGCGTTCGCTTTTCATCACCCCTCGAACGAAAAGCTCCCGATCATCGCGTTCAATTCCTGGCGCCCCTTGTGCGAAAGTAGGCGGGTCCCCTCGCAACGATGACGCGATGACGAACTTTCGGCACACCCTGCGTTTCCTTGCGATCCACAAGTCGTTCACGGCCGCGGCGGTGTTCACCCTCGCCATCGGCCTCGGCGCCAATACGGCGTTGTTCGGTCTCGTCAACCTGGCGATGCGCCCGCTCGATGTTCCTCACGCCGAACAGCTCGTGTCAATTGCGGCCGAGACGCGGGGCGACGACAGCGGCGGGTTCCAGTACACGTTTTCCCTGGAAGCGCTGTACGACCTGCAACGCCGGGCGACCTCGTTCTCGCACGTCTTCGGCATCATGCCGCGTGTCGGCGGCCTCGCAGCCGAGGGCAAGGCCGCCCAGTTCTTCTTCGTGGCCGTCAGCGACAACTATTTCGCCGCGATGGGCATCGATCCGTATCTGGGCACGCTCTTCTCGCAGAAGTCCGGATCACCCGCGGCAATCGTCCTCGGGCACACCTTCTGGATGAAGCACTTTGGCGGGGACCCATCGGTGGTCGGCCGCCGCGTACGTGTGAACGGTCATTCTGCAGTGGTTACCGGGGTCGTGCCGGAAGGCTTCCGGGGTACCTATCTCGCGGTGGAGCTCGACGGCTACGTATCGGTCGAGGACCTCGCCGTCATCGATCCCGACGTGCAGCGGTGGCTGTATCACAACCGGAAACCGCGCCCGATGCAGCTCTTCGGCCGGCTGCAGCCTGGCGTCGGCGTCGATGCCGCGGAGAAGGAGCTCAACACGCTCCTCGAGGGCCTCGGTCGCGAGTACCCGGACACGGATGGAGCCTTGAGCGCGCGGGTCGTGCCGGAGCCGCTCGCGCGCCCGCTTCCGCACAAGGCTGTAACCGAGGCCCTTCCGCTGGTTCGGTCGCTCGCGCTTTTCATCGCCGCACTGGTCCTGTTGATTGCGTGTCTGAACGTCGCGAACCTCCTGCTCGTGCGAGCGACCGCACGTCAGCGTGAACTGGCGGTGCGCTCGGCGCTCGGCGCCAGCGCAGGCCAGCTGATCTGGCAAATGGTGCTCGAAGGACTCGTGCTCGCGGGCCTCGGCGGGGCTGCCGGGGTTCTCGTCGGCCACGTCGTGACGCGGACGGTGCTCGAGCGCCTTGACCTCGGCGCCGACCTGCCGCTGGCGATTCACGTCAATTTCGACCTCCGCGTGTTCACCTATTCGTTGATCGCGACCATGACCGCCGGCATCGCGATCAGCCTGTGGCCAGCCTGGCGGGCGTCGCGGGCGGACGCACGCGGGGCGCTGCACGACGGCGGCCGGTCCCAGTCCGACGGCAGGGATCGGCAGCGACTGCGCAGCGTACTCGTCGTCGGCCAGGTGGCCGGTTCGCTCGCACTGCTCACGGTCGCGGCACTTTTCGCCCAGACGCTGGCCGCCGCGAAAGACATCGAGCTCGGCTTCGACGCCGACCACCTGGTGACTGTTCGACTCGACGCGCGCCAGGTCGGTTTCGACGACGATCGAGCGGACGCGTTCTACGACGAATTGCTGCGGCGCGTGCGCTCGTGGGGTGACGTCGCCTCGGCGTCGCTGGCGTTCCACGTCCCGATGACGTATCTCGCGAACGGCGGCACCTTCCATATCGAAGGTCAGCCCACGCCGCCGGGCGCCCAGCCGCCAGCCTCGTTTCTCAACCACGTGGGCCACGAGTACTTCGACACGATGCAGATCCCGATCGTCCGTGGACGCGCCTTCACCCGAGACGACGAGCGCGAAGTTCCGACGACGCGCCGCCTCGCCATCGTCAACGAGGCGATGGCCGAGCGCTACTGGCCTGGACAGGATCCGATCGGCAAGCGGCTTCGCGTGTACGGTGTGAATGAGCCGCTCCTCGAGGTGGTGGGTGTCGCGCGGAACAGCAAGTACGTGCTCGTGTTCGAGAACACGCGGCCGTTCCTTTATCTGCCGCTCGAGCGAACGCTCAAGCTGCGGACGCTGCACGTACGTGCCAAGGGCGACCCCTCCGGGCTGGTGCCCCGCCTCGAGCGCGAGATCGCAGCCCTGTCACCCGACGTGCCGATCGCCGATCTGAGAACGATGCGGCGCTCGCTGACCGGCATCTTCGGGTACTTCATTTTCGAGTTGGGCGCGGTTCAGGCGGCGGGCATGGGCATCCTCGGTCTCGCCTTGGCGCTCGTCGGTGTGTACGGAGTGGTGTCGTTCGGCGCCAGCCTGCGCACGAGGGAAGTCGGCATCCGCATGGCGCTCGGCGCGCAGCCGTCCGATGTTCTCAGATTGATCCTCGGACAAGGCGTGAGCGTGGTCACCGTCGGCCTGATCGTGGGTCTCGCCGCAGCCTGGGCCCTGGGCCGGGCGCTGACCACGTTCCTGCCGCTTGCCCGCGCCGACTGGTTCATCTTCCTCGGCGTCGCGCTGGTCCTCGGCGCGCTCGCGATCTGGGCCTGCTACGTTCCGGCGCGGCGCGCGACGAGAGTGCCGGCGATGACCGCGCTCCGGCACGAGTGAGCGTCGCCTGACGATTACTTCA
>Ga0209382_10000963_pt1 | contig 46631 bp, 47 predicted proteins | sample SoiMetdeltSBSDD5_FD_187599 | JGI IMG/M metagenome (GOLD analysis project Ga0209382, IMG submission 187599) | Bulk soil microbial communities from a Populus tree surrounding site in Tennessee, USA - Soil MetaG P. deltoides SBSDD5 (SPAdes) (version 2) | ecosystem: Environmental > Terrestrial >...
CACCCAGACCCACCCGGGCCAGCGCCAGCCTGCCCGGGCACGCCCAGCCAGCGGCTCGTGCCCTCCCGGTCGCGCAAACCGGCTGCCACGCCATCCCGATCATGCCTAGGTCACCCCACAACCCTCTTCAAACCAGCTCCCACCGACCAAGAATTCGGGCGTCGGTGGATTCAGGCTAAGCCCCGATCCATGTGGGGGGAGCTCGCTCCCCCCACGGCCCCCCAAGAGCGCCTGTGCCATGGTGGCGCTGATCCCGTCTGTCACGGGGACCTGATGGCCAGGAACTCGCTGGTGTCGTCGCCCCTGCGGCGGTCCTCCCCGGGGACCCGCTGGTCGCCCAGGCGCCGGTGGCGGCCGGCCACGCGCCAGCGCTCGACCAGGTAGGGCTTGGCGGCCAGGAACACCTTGGCGAAGGACGCGATCCGCTCCTCGGCCTGCTCGGGGGTGTCGTCGGCGGCCTCGCGCACGAAGGTCGCGGTGCGGGCGAAGTACGGCAGGATCATCGAGGACACCAGCCGGTCGTGGTCGATCACCTGGGCGTTGTAGGCCACCAGGTCGTCGTAGCAGATGCGGGCCCACAGCTCGACCGGGAGCACGAACCCCTCGGGCCGCTCGCTCGCCTGGTGGATGGCCTCCTTCACCCCGTCGAAGTGCTGGGCGGCCAGGCGGCCCGAGAAGCCGAAGTCGCCGCCGATCGGCTGGCGCAGCCGCCGCCCGTACAGGGCCGCGGTCAGCGGGAAGGCGACCGAGTTGGTGATCGTGCCGTCCAGCTTGTGGCGCGCGTACAACGGGGTGACCAGGTCGTAGCCGTGCTGGAGGACGGGCCCGACCAGCCGGTCGACCCAGGCCGGGCTGACCGAGCGCAGGTCGGCGTCCAGCACCGCGCAGCCCCTGGCCCCCACGGCGGCGGCCAGCTCGAAGATGGCCCGGAAGGCCGAGCCCTTGCCGGACAGGCCGATGTAGGTCATGGCCAGCTTGCCCGGGGGGCTCGACCTTGGGGTCGAGCAGCAGCAGCTCCTCGTCCCCCTGGGTGGTGGCGGCCATGGCCGCGGCGACCGTGCCGTCGGTCGAGGCGCCGTCGGAGACGGCGATCAGGCAGCGGCGGTCGGGGAAGTGCTTGCGCAGCCCGGCCTCGACGGCCCGGACGACGTCGTCGCTGGGCACGCCGTGCTGGAGGCGCTCCAAGTGAGGTCGCCCCCTCGAGATGGATGCTGTTGACGGCATTCCATCACGCCGAGGAGACCGGGCGCAGGAGGGGCCGGCGGCCCAGCCGGAAGGGCACGATGGTCACGTTGACGCCGTCCATCGAGCCCAGCGCCCGGACCAGCCCGGCCGAGGAGTTGTCGTGCAGGATCCGCCGCCACAGGGTGGCGTAGCGGCGCTTGGGGACCAGGACGGTGACCTCGGTGTCGGGGCGGACCAGCTCGGCGATGGTCGCCTGGGTGGTGGCCAGCAGGTTGCGGTCGGGGGCGTCGACCACCTCGAGGGGCGCCGGCATGTTGACCCTGGCCCACAGCGCGGCCAGCTCCTTGGCCCGCTCGGGGTCGACGGCGATGTGCACGGCGGTCAGGCGCAGCGGGTTGAGCTGGCGGGCGTACTGGAGCGCCCCGATGGTCGCTCGGTCCAGGGCCTCGACCAGGACCACCACCTCGTGGCGGGGCTTTGGCGGGGCGATCCGGTCGTTGACCTCGACCTTGAGCTCGCCCAGCTCGCCCCGGTAGGTGCGCTGGGTGCGCAGCAGCAGCCAGACCAGCAGCGGCACCGCCACCACCACCATCCAGGCGCCGTGGGTGAACTTGGTGATGGTGATGACGATCAGCACCAGCAGCGTCACCGTGGCCCCGAGGCCGTTGATGAGCAGGCCGTTGCGCCAGCCGGGCTGGCGCAGCCGCAGGTGGCGGCGGGTCATGCCCGCCTGGGCCAGGGTGAAGGAGGTCACCACCCCGATGGCGTACAGCGGGATCAGCGCGTGCACGCTGGCCTGGAAGGCGATGACCAGGAACAGGGCGCCGGCGGCCAGCAGCAGGATCCCGTTGGAGTAGACCAGCCGGTGGCCGCGCTTGCGGAGCTGCCGGGGCATGAGCGCGTCCTGGGCGGCGAACGAGGCCAGGATGGGGAAGCCGTTGAAGGCGGTGTTGGCCGCCAGGACCAGGATGAACAGGGTGGCGATCTGCACGAACACGAACAGGGCGTGGCCGAGGAAGCCGCCGCCGAGGACGTGCTCGGTGAGCTGGGCGACCAGGGTCGGGTGGCCGGACTCGAAGGGGCGGACGTCCAGCTGGATGGCCAGGTAGGTGATGCCGATGAACAGGAAGCCCATGATCAGGGCCATGGCCACCAGGGTGCGCTGGGCGTTCTGGGCCTCCGGCTTCTTGAACGCCGGCACCCCGTCGGCGATCGCCTCCACCCCGGTCAGGGCGGTCGTCCCGGCCGCGTAGGCGTGCAGCAGCAGGAACAGCGACACCACGGCCAGCGGCTCCCCGACGCCGGCCAGGTCCCGGGCCTCGACCGGGCTGTAGGCGATGGGGCCGATGTGGCCGGACAGGACCCGGTAGATGCCGATCACGACCACGCCGCCCAGGCTGGCGATGTAGACGTAGGTGGGGATGGCGAAGATCTTGCCCGACTCGCGGATGCCGCGCAGGTTGCCCCAGGCGAGCAGGATCACGAAGGCGACCGAGATCTCGACCCGGAGGTCCTGCAGGGCGGGGATGGCCGAGGCCAGCGCCGCCGTCCCGGCCGAGACGCTCACGGCCACGGTGAGGACGTAGTCGACCAGCAGGGCGGCCGCGCACACGGCGGCGAGCGACCCGCCCAGGTTGTCCCTGGTCACCATGTAGGCCCCGCCGCCCTGAGGGTAGGCGGCGATCACCTGGCGGTAGGACAGGACCAGGATGAGCAGCAGCACCGTCACCCCGGCGGCCAGCGGCAGGGCCAGCCCGATCGCCGACGCCCCGGCCACCACCAGGACCAGCAGCATCTCCTCGGTGGCATAGGCGGTCGACGAGATGGGGTCGGAGGAGAACACGGCCAGCGCGACCCGCTTGGAGATGCGCTCGTGGGCCAGCTGGGCGGTCTTGAACGGTGGGCCGAGCAGGGCCCGCTTGGCCCGGTAGCCGAGCGACTCGTAGCGTTCCTGGTCGGGCGGCTGCGGCACCTGCCGCAGCTTGGTTGTCGTCTTGGGCTCGAGTTCTGTGGCCATGACCCCGGTTCCGGTGCGGTTCGTGCCTCAACAGCCTACCGCCGGGGGAACCGAACCACGGGTCAGCCGTCGGGCGGCTCGGGCGGCTCGGGCGGCTCGGGGAGGATCGGCTCGCCGCGGTGGCGGCGGTCCAGGACCACGTTGAGGGCGGCGCCGTACAGGATGAGCTGGCCGAAGAAGCCGAGCCAGACCAGCAGCAGCGTCACCGACACCAGCGACCGCGGCAGGGCCCCGATGCCGGCCGAGTGGCTGGCCCAGAGGTCGAAGGCCCGCTTGAGCACCCAGAACCCGATGGCGCCGAAGATGGCGCCCGGGACCTGGCTCGGCCAGGAGTGGCGGCGGGCCGGCAGCAGCCGGTACAGCAACAGGAGCACGACCAGCATCGAGGCCGGCGCGGCCAGCTCCTCGATCATCGACACCACCGCGCTGGTGCGGGGGATGTCGAACCGGTCGAGGGTCGCCTGCGCGGTGGCCGACACCCAGATGGTGAGCAGGGCCGAGCCGAGCAGGATCGAGCCGAGCAGCATCACGATCATGATGTTGACGATCTTCTGGCCGACCGGGTTGCGGCCGCTGGGCAGCCGCCACATGCGGTTCAGGCAGGCGGTCATCGACCCGATGAAGCCGCTGCCGGCGTAGGCGACGCTGAGCAGACCGAACACCCCCAGGGCGGCCCGGTTGGCGACGACCTGGTCGATGACCTCGTTGAACACCTCGCTGCCGATGCCGGGGAAGACCTGGTTGAGGGCCTCGGCCACGGTCTCGCGGGCGTCGGGCCCGGGGCTGGCGAAGGTGGCGATCACGAACGCCGCCACCATCAGCAGCGGCAGCAGCGACAGGAAGGTGTAGTAGGCCATGCTGCCCGAGAGCAGGGCGCCCTCGGCCTTGGAGAAGGTCTGGACCACGGCCCAGGGGAAGCGGGTCCAGCGGTTGCCGGCCAGGAAGCGGTAGAGCCGGCCGATCGCCTGCTCGATGTGGACCTCCGGCCCCCTGGGCTCGGCGTCGGCCTTGGCCATCCATCCGCCTCCTTCTCAGAGGATGGTAGAGGCTCAGGCCCTCGGCACCACCTCGAGCAGCGACGCCTCGGGCCGGCAGGCGAACCGGAACGGGGCGTACTTGCTCGTGCCGAGGCCGGCCGAGACGTGCAGCCAGCTCGACCCCCAGCGCGACAGCCCGCGCACCCGGTCCCGGGGCAGGTCGCAGTTGGTCACCAGGGCCCCGACCCCGGGCAGGCGGACCTGGCCGCCGTGGGTGTGGCCGGCCAGCAGCAGCCCGTAGCCGTTGCGCTCGAAGGCATCCAGGGCCCGCCGGTAGGGGCTGTGCACCACCCCCAGGCGCAGCCGCGGGGGCACCTGGCCGTTGGCGAGGACGGCCACGCCGGGGTCGTCGCGGCGGATGTGGGGGTCGTCCATGCCGGCCAGCTCGACGTCGCCGAGCCGGTCGCGGCGGTTGGACAGCACCGTCCAGCCTCGGGCCTCCAGGCCGTCGACCAGCTCCCGCCACGGGTTGCGGCCGGAGCTGCGCCTGCGTCGCGAGCTGGGCCCGAGGAAGTAGCCGAGCGGGTTACGGAACCGCGGCGCCCAGTAGTCGTTGGAGCCGAGCACCGCCACCGCCCCCAGCCGGGGCCGGAACCGGCCCAGGGCCTCCAGGACCGGGTCGAGCGCCGCCGGCTCGCCCAGCATGTCCCCGGTCAGCACCACCAGGTCGACCGGCTCTGCGGCCAGCCGCTCCAGGAACGCCAGCCGCCGGGTGTCGGCCACCGTCAGGTGCAGGTCCGACAGGTGCAGCACGGTGAGCGGCGCCTGCCCCGGCTCCAGGGCCCGGACCCGCTCGCGCCGCAGCCGGTACCAGTCCCGCTCGACCAGCACCCCGTAGCCGACGCAGGCCGTCCCGGCCGCGGCCACCGCCCCGGCCAGCAGGACGACCTTGGACGAGGCTGCGGGCATGCGGTCGCGCTCCTGGGAGGTGGCGGTGGGATGAAGGTGGATTGTAGCTGTAGGCTCGGCCCATGCTCATCGACGACGTGCAGCAGGCGATGTTCGGGGCCATGAAGGCCCGCCAGAGCAGGGAGACGGCCGCCCTGCGCCTGGCCCTGTCGGCGCTCAAGTCGGCCGCCATCGACGCCCGTGGGGAGCTGCCGGACGACCAGGCGGTGGCCGTGCTCCAGCGCGAGGCCCGCAAGCGGCGCGAGGCCGAGCAGGCCTACCGGGACGCCGGCCGGGTCGAGCGGGCCGACCAGGAGGCCTACGAGCGCTCGGTGCTGGAGCGGTTCATGCCCGCGGCCCTCGACCCGGACGAGCTGGCCAGGCTGGTGGACGAGGCGGTGGCGTCGTCGGGGGCCAGCGGCCCCAAGGAGCTGGGCAGGGTCATGGGCCGGCTGATGCCCCAGGTCAAGGGCCGCGCCGACGGCAACGAGGTCCGCCGCCTGGTGCTGGAGCGCCTCGGCGGCCCGGCCGGCCAGGGCTAGCCGCCGCGGCCGACCATCAGGGTGACCGAGGACCCCTCGGGCAGCTGGCCGCCGGCTCCCGGGCTCTGGGCGGCGACCCGGCCGGGCCGGCCGCCGGTGTAGGCCAGGCCGGAGCCCAGCCCCGAGCCGCTCAGCACCGCCCTGGCCGCGCCGACCGGGAGCCCGACCACGCCGGGCACGATCACGGTGTTGGGGCGGCGGGTGGTCGGCGGCGGCTTGTGCCCTCTCGGCGGCTTGTGCCCTCGCGGGGGCTTGGTGGTCGGCGGCGGCCCGGTGGGCGGCGGCCCGGTGGTCGGCGGCTGGGTGGTCGGCGGCTGGGTGGTCGGCGGCTTGGGTGGCGGCGGGGGCGGCGGGGCCGCCGGGAAGCCCTCCACCGGGGCGCCGTCCAGGGCGGCGGCCATGTAGTCGTGGAAGATCATGGCCGGGAAGGTCCCCCCGAACACGGGCCGGCCGCCGTTCTGGTGGCGCATTGGCACCGGCTTGGGGGTGAAGCCGACCCACACCGAGGTGGCCATCTGGGGCGTGTAGCCGTTGAAGAAGGCGCTCTGGTACTCCTGGGCGGTGCCGGTCTTGCCGGCCACCGGCCGGTCGGGCAGCGCGGCCGCGCGGCCGGTGCCGCCGGTCACCACCCCGCGCAGCATGGCCGTGACCGTGGCGGCGATCTTGGGCTCGATCACCCTGGTGCAGTTGGGCCTGCGCTCGAACAGCGTCCTGCCCGGCCGGTCGATCCTGGCGATCGAGAAGGCCGGGCAGCGCACGCCGTTGTTGGCCAGCACCCCGTAGGCGCTGGCCATGTCGAGCACCGACACGGGCACGACCCCGAGAACCGAGGAGCAGACGTTCCAGTGCCTGTCGTAGTCCTCCGAGCCGCGCGGGGGGACGCCGATCCCCATCCTGCGGGCGGTCTCGATGGCCCGCTCGATGCCGACGTCCATGGCCAGCTGGGCGAAGTAGGTGTTCACCGAGTGGGCCGTGGCCTGGTACATGTTGAACACGCCGGCCTCGCCGTCCCCGGCGTTGCCCAGCGTCCAGGGCGTGTTGAAGCCGGTGTAGCAGCGGCGGTCGGGGATGGTGATCCTGGCCGGGGAGTCGTAGACCCTGGCCGGGGTGATGCCCTTCTCCAGGGCGGCGACCAGGTAGAAGACCTTGAACGAGGAGCCCGGCTGGAAGCCGCTGCCGCCCCGGGCGGTGGCCAGGTCGACCTGGGACCGCTTGAAGTTCTCACGGCCGCCGTAGAGGGCCAGGATCCGCCCGGTGTTGGGGTCGACGCTGGCCACGGCGCCGGTCGGGTTGCCGTCCTTGCCGAACCGGTTCCACAGCTGGTTGCGGACGGCCGCCCTGGCCTGGGCCTGGCGCCTGGGCTGGAGGGTGGTGTAGACCTTCAGGCCGCCCTGGAACACCATCCGCTTGCGCCGCTCGGTGTCCTCCCTGCCGAGCACCTTGTCGTAGGCCGGGTCGTGCAGCAGCTGCTGCTTGACGTACTCGACGAAGTAGGGCTGCCGGGTCTTGGGCTTGTAGGGCTCGACCTTGAGCTTCTCCCGCTTGGCCTTGGCCACCGCCCTGGGGCTGGCGTAGCCCCGCTCCAGCATCCGGTCCAGCACCGCCATCCGGCGCGGCTTGTTGTCCTTGGGCCGGGTCGGCTTGAGGCGGTTGGGGGCCTGGACGGTGGCCGCCAGGGCGGCCGCCTCGGCCAGGGTCAGCTTGCGCACCGACTTGCCGCCGAAGTAGTGCTGGGCGGCGGTGGCGATGCCGTAGACCCCGTCCCCGAAGTAGGCCTGGTTGAGGTAGGCCTCCAGGATCTGGCTCTTGGACCAGCGCCGTTCCAGCTCGACGGCGTACATGGCCTCGCGGATCTTGCGGTCCAGGGTGCGGGAGTCGCCGGTCACCACCTTCTTGATGTACTGCTGGGTGAGGGTGCTGCCGCCCTGGGCGATCGACCCCCTGCGCAGGTCGGCGACGGCCGCCCGCAGGATGCCGCGCATGTCGATGCCGCCGTGCTCGTAGAAGCGGTCGTCCTCGATGGCCACCACGGCGTTGCGGACCCGTGGGGGGATGTCCTTGAGCGGGACCACCTTGCGGTCCTCGTCCAGCACCAGCCTGGCCAGGACGGTCTTGCCGTCGGCGGCGTAGATCACCGACGTCTGCGGCGGGCTGGGCAGGGCCTCCTGGAGCGGCGGCACGTCCCCCAGCTTCCTTACGGTGTCCCTGGCCTTGGCCCCGGCCGGGACCACGACCGTGAGCAGGGCCGCGCTGGCGACCAGGGCGACGCCGGTGATGAGGGCGACGATCAGCACCAGCCGACCGCCCACCCGGGAGGCACGACCGCGGGAGAGACGGGCTGGCGGCGCGGGCATCGGAGCGTCGGCCATGCTGACCGGATGATATAGGGTGGTCGATCGGCACGGGCAAACCGACGCCCGAACGTTACCAGGAGGCCATACGCTGGAGGGCCTGGCCGACTCCTTCCAGGACTTCGCCGACGGCTTGGTCCAGCGGCTGCCCAACCTGCTGGCCGCCCTGGTGGCCCTGGGGCTCACCGTGGTGGTGGCCAGGGTCGTGCGCAAGGTGGTGGAGCGGACGCTGCGCCGCACCGACGCCGAGCGCCACGTCGTGGTGGTGGTGGCCACCCTGTCCTTCTACGCCGCGGTCGCGCTCGGGCTGCTGGTCGCCCTCTCCATCGGCGGGGTCAACCTCGGGGTGCTGATCGGCAGCCTCGGCCTGGCCACGGTGGCCCTCGGCTTCGCCCTCCAGGACATCGTCAGCAACTTCACCGCCGGCGTCGTGCTGCTGCTGGAGCACCCGTTCACCGAGGGCGACCACATCGCCATCGCCGAGGCCGAGGGCGAGGTGGAGGAGATCCGGGTCAGGGCCACCCGGCTGCGCGCCCCCGACGGCCAGCTGGTCATCGTCCCCAACAAGCTGCTGTTCACGCAGGTCCTGACCAACGCCAGCGCGACCATGCGCCGGCGGGTCGAGGTCCCCCTCGAGGTCCCCTACGGCCAGGACCTCACCCGGGCCAGGGAGCTGCTGCTGGCCGCGGCGGCCGAGGTCGAGGGGATCGGCGACGACCCGGCCCCCCGCCTGCTCACCCAGGACCTCGCCCAGGGCGGCCGCAACCTGCGCCTGGTGTTCTGGGTCGACTCCCGCAGCGACGACCCGGTCCGGGTCCGCAGCGAGCTGCTGGACGTCGCGGAGCGGCGCCTGCGCGACGCCGGCATCTCGCTGGCCGAGGCCGGGTCGTAGCCGTCCCGGCCGGTCAGGCGAAGAGATGCGCGCCCAATCGCCGCAATCCAGCCAGGTCATGCACGTCGTCGGCCAGCATCGGGACCTGGACCACGCCCAGGTTGGGGACGGTGGCCAGCAGGTCGCGGACGCGGCGCTGCTCGGCCGCGGCCAGGGTCTCCAGGCCGTCGTGCAGCTCCAGCAGGTCGGCCAGGAGGCGGCCGTCGGCCCCGGCGGCCAGCCGGCGCCGGGCCGCCGCCGGCACCTGGGGCACCGGCCCGGTCTGGTGGATGCGGTTCACGACCAGGGCGCCGAGGGGCATGCGGTCGGCGGCCAGGCGGCCGGCGAAGTAGGCGGCCTCGCGCAGGGCCGCCCCGTCGGGCGTGGCCACCACCACGAACGCGGTGCTGGGGTGCTTGAGCTGGTCGTAGACCAGCCCGGCGCGCTCCTTGAAGCCGTCGTACATGCCCTCGAAGGCGGCGAAGAACTCGCCGACCTCGGCCAGCAGCTCCGAGCCGGTGACCCGCCTGACCATCTTGGTCATCGCCGTGGTGGCCAGGTTCAGCCCGCGCAGGTAGCCACGGCCGATCCGCTGGGCGGGGGCGATCAGCAGCCGGAAGGCGCGCGCGTCGAGCAGCTCGTTGAGGTTGTCGGGGGCGTCCAGGAAGTCGAGGGCCGAGCGGGTCGGTGGGGTGTCGACCACCAGCAGGTCGTAGCGCTGGGACTCGTGCAGCTCGTACAGCTTCTCCATGGCCATGTACTCCTGGGTGCCGGCCAGGGTGGACGACAGCCGCTGGTAGAAGCGGTTGGCCAGGATGCGGTCGGCCTGCTCGGCGTCGCGGGCGTAGCGCTCGATCACCTCGTCGAAGGTCCGGCGCATGTCCAGCATCATCGCGTCCAGGCTGCCCGGCCCCCGGGCCGACAGCCCCTTGGCCCGGACCGGTCTCGGGGCGTTGGAGAGCAGGTCGAGGCCGAGGGCCTGGGCCAGGCGGCGGGCCGGGTCGATGGTGAGCACGCAGGTGCGGCGGCCGGACTCGGCCGCCCACAGGGCGACCGCGGCCGCGGTCGAGGTCTTGCCGACCCCGCCCGACCCGCAGCACACGACGATCCGGGCCGACCGGGCCAGCCCGGCCAGGGGCGGGGGTGCCGCGGAGACGAGCGTCGTGCCCGCGGCCCGGGTGGTCACCCGCCGGCCTCTCCGGCCTCAGGGTGGGCGTCATCCGAACCCCGGGACGCAGGGGCCCCCGAACGGGAGGGTAGCCGACGACCGGATGCGGTGCCCGCCGCTGTCCACAGCCCGGCCGGGGCCAGGTGGCCGGCCAGGGCGCGGACCCCCTCCAGGCCGCCGGCCCCGCCGGCCAGGAACGGCAGCTCGACCACGGGCAGCCCGTCCACCCCGGCCCGGAGCTCCTTGAGCAGGCGGCGCTCGCGGACGACCACGCGCTGGCGGTCGCGGGCCTCGTCGACCAGGGTGCCAAGGGCCGCCCGGTCCAGCCTGGCCCCGGCCGCCGCCGCGGCCGCGGCCAGCGGCGCCGGGTCCCGGGCCAGGGCGGCCAGCCGGCCGGCCCGCCCGCCCAGCCGGTCGCCGGTGACCTGGTTGGCGACCACGGCGGCCACCGGCAGCCCGGCCTCGCGGAGGGCCGCCACCCCCTCGAGGGTCTCGGCGACCGGCAGCTCCTCGGGCAGGCAGGTGAGCACCACCGCGGTCCGCTCCGGGTCGTCGAGCAGGTCCCTGACCCGGTCGGCCTGGTGCCGGATGGGGCCGACCCGGGCCAGCTCGGCCACGGTCTCGGGCGCCCGCAGGAACGGCACCACCCGGCCCGTCGGCGGCGCGTCCAGCACCACCAGGTCGTAGCCCCCCGGCGACCCCGACCGTGCCTCCCGGGTCGCCGCCTCCCACACCTTGCCGACCAGCAGCACGTCCCCCAGCCCGGGCGCGGCCGCGGTGATGAACCGGTTGAGGTGGGCCCAGCTCAGCAGCCGGGCCAGCGGCGCGAACCCGTACCGGGCCAGGTACTCCCGCAGCGACTCGTCCGGGTCGACGGCCAGCGCGTTGACCCCTGGCGCGACCCGCGCCTCCCGGTGGTCGAGCTGCCGCCGCCCGAACAGCCCGGCCAGCCCCTGCCGCCCCTCGACCTCGGCCACCAGCACCCGCCGCCCCCGCCCGGCCGCGGCCACGGCGAGACCGGCCGCGACCGTCGTCTTGCCGGTCCCGCCCTTGCCGGTGACCACCAGCAGCCGAGCCTGGTCCAGCACCTCGAGCATGGTCGCGCCATCGTAGCCGCCCCGGCCCCGTGGACAACCGAAAGCGCTCCACCTGGTCTTCGGGAACAATGGGGCGATGCGACGAGCCGCCTCCCTCCTGTGTCTCGCCGGTGCGCTGCTGGCCACCGTGGGGCTGCTGCCTGCGCGGGCCCAGGGCGGGGGGCCGGTGGTCGAGGTGTTCGAGGCGTCCGGGGTCCTGGACGCGAGCGTCCTCGGGGCGCTGCGGCGCGACCTGGACGGGGCCGGGCGGCGGGGGGCGCGGGTGTTCCTCGTCCAGCTGTCGAGCTTCGGCGGACTCGGGGTCGACCCGGCCGAGGTCCAGAGGACCGTGGCCGGGGCCCGGGTGCCGGTGGCGGTGTGGGTCGGGCCGCGGGCCGCCGACGCCGCCGGGGCGGCCACGTTCCTGCTCGCCGGGGCCGACGTCGTCGGGGTGTCCAGGGTCGCCCGGATCGGGCCGGCGCTGCCGGCCGAGCTCGGCCGGGGCCGCGACCCGGCCGCCGAGGCGGCCCTGTTCGCCGTCTCCGGCCTGCCCCCGGCGGTCGAGCGGTCCACCCTCACCGGGTCGGCGGCGCAGGCGGCCAAGCTGGCCGACTTCCAGGCCGAGTCCCTGCCCGACGCGGTGCGCCGCCTCGACGGTCAGATGGCCGACGGGCGCCCCCTCGAGGTGAGCGGCTTCCAGGTCCGGTTCCTGTCCCGGTCCCTGCTCGACCGGGTCCGCCACGGCCTGGCCAACCCGACCCTGGCCTACCTGCTGCTGCTGGCCGCGGCGGCCTGCCTGTCCTTCGAGTGGTTCCAGCCCGGGTTCGGGGTCGCCGGCGGCGCCGGGCTGGCCTGCGCCCTGCTGGCCGTCGTCTCCCTGGCCGTCCTGCCGACCAACTGGCTGGCCCTGGCCCTGCTGCTGGCCGGGCAGGCGCTGTTCACCGTCGACGCCGCCATGGGCGGGCTCGGCCTGGCCACGGCCGGGGCGGCGGGGCTGACCGCCGCCGGCTCCTGGTGGCTGTTCTCCAGCCCCTCGCCGCTGCTGCGGGTCGACGGCCGCCTGGCCGTCCTCGGGGTGCTGTGGTCGCTGGCCTGGTTCGTGGTCATCCTGACCGTGATCCTGCGCTCCCAACGCCAGGCCCCCATGGGTACCCAGGCCCTGGTCGGCTCCAGGGGCGTGGTCCGCAGCATGCTCAACCCCGGCGGCATCGTCGTGGTCGACGGGGCCATGTGGCGGGCCCGGCTGGCCGCGGGCGACGGCAGCCTCGGCACCGGGCAGCGGGTCCTGGTCATCTCGGTGGTCGAGGGCATCCTCCAGGTCGAGCCCGAGGACCCCTCGGCCGTCCGGCCCTCGCGCCGCCGCGGACGCCGCCCCGTCGCCGAGCCCGCCAGTCGTGAGTGAGTAGGCGCGAGGGCACCCGCGAGCGCCCGGAGGACGCCGCCGCCGGCCGCTCCGGCCTCCCCGACGGCCGCCTGGTGGCCGCCCAGCTGGTCGCCGGGCTGGCCGTCTGCGGCTTCGGCTGGGGCACCAGCCTGGCCGGGATCGAGCCGTTCCGCGGCTGGTGGTTCGACCTGGTCTGGAGCGGCTTCATCCTGGCCGCCGACGCGGTCGTCTGGGCCAGGGCCGGGCGCTCCCTGCTGCACGGCGGCGGCTGGCGGGTGGTGGGCATGTTCGCCCTGAGCGCGCCCTTCTGGTGGGCCTTCGAGGTCGCCAACTGGCGCCTGGAGAACTGGCGGTACGTCGGCACGACGGTCTCGGGCGGCCAGGCGCACCTCGCGGTCAAGACCCTGTCGTTCATGTCCGTGCTGCCGGCCCTGGCCGAGGCCCGGGACCTGCTGCGGTCCTTCGTCCGCTTCCCCCACCCGCCGGCCATCCCGCTGCCCTCCCGGACGGCCACCGCCCTGGTCGTCGCCGGCCTGGTCGGCGTCCCGCTGCTCTACCTGTTCCCGGACCAGACGTTCCCGCTGGTCTGGCTGGCCCCCCTGGCCGTCCTGGACGCGGTCGCCGAGCTGCGCGGCCGGCCGAGCATCATCGCCCTGGTCCGCCGGGGCCGGGCCGGGCCGGTGGTGCTGGTGGCCGTGGCCGGCCTGGGCACCGGGATCCTGTGGGAGCTGTGGAACTGGGGGGCGCTGCCTTTCTGGGAGTACCGCGTCCGCTACGTCGGCGACTGGCCGGTGTTCGCGATGCCGGTCCTCGGCTACCTCGGCTACCTGCCGTTCGCCCTGGTCGCCGACGCGTTCTGGCGTCTGTTCACCGGTGGGCCGGGCGGCCTCACCGAGGCCCCGGTCACCGAGCTGGGCCGGGAGGGCTCCGGCAGCCCGGATCCTGTGACACACTGAAGCCCGGCACCCGGAACCGGACGACCTGGACGGGAGGGACAGACCATGAGCACCTGGGTGGTCGTCCTCATCGTGGTGGTGGTGATCGGCCTGATCATCTGGGGCGTCGTCTCCATGGTGCACGTGCTCCAGGAGTACGAGCGCGGGGTGGTCTTCCGGCTCGGCCGGGTCCGGAGCAGGGCCAAGGGCCCGGGGCTGATCATCCTCCTGCCGTTCGGCGTCGACCGGATGCGCAAGGTCACCCTGCAGACGGTGGCCATGAACGTCCCGCCCCAGGACGTGATCACCAAGGACAACATCACCATGCGGGTCGACGCGGTCATCTACGCCAAGGTGGTCGAGCCGGTCCCGGCGGTGGTCAGGGTGCAGAACTACCTGTTCGCGGTCAGCCAGGCCGCCCAGACGAATCTCAGAGCCATGCTCGGCAAGTACGACCTGGACACGCTGCTCGCCGAGCGGGAGACGATCAACCGGGAGCTGCACGGGATCATCGCCCACCGCACCCACGACTGGGGGGTCGAGGTCCTCGGGGTCGAGATCAAGGACGTGGACCTGCCCGACGAGCTGCGCCGGGCCATGGCCCGCGAGGCCGAGGCCGACCGCGACGCCAGGGCGCTGATGATCTCGGCCGACGCCGAGCGGCGGGCGTCGCGGCTGCTGGCCGACGCGGCCGCCATCATCAGCCAGAACCCCCAGGCCATGCAGCTCCGCTTCCTCCAGACGATCACCGAGGTGGCCACCGAGCAGAACTCGACCCTGGTCATGCCGATCCCGGTCGAGCTGCTGAGCCTGTTCGGGCGGATCAGCGACCCCGGCAACGGGCGCCCGGCCGGGCCCCCGGCGGTGCCGCCGCCGGCGTCCGGGAGCCCCGCCGCGCCGGAGGACGGACCCCCACCCGAGCAGGGCAACGGCCGTCCCGGTTAGGGGCCCCTTTACGCCCCATTGAAGCGGGTTGTGGGATACCTGGGCTGCAACCGAAGCGTTACTGGCTGGAGATTGTTGCCGCAGGTGCCGTGGGTTACGCTGCCATCCGGATCCGCCCGACCAGACCGTGGGCGGTGCGCCCAGCTCACGACGGCCCGAGGGTGACGCGAGAGCGAGGGCGAGGAAGGAACATCGGCATGGCCACCTCATCGGGCGCCGCGGCCGGCGGCGGCCTTTCGTCGACGGATCTCCAGATCGGCTGGCAGTATCGGGCCGCCTGCAAGGGCCCGGTGTCCAACCTGTTCTTCGCCCCCAACCATCTGGAGCGCAAGGAGGAGCGGCTGGCCCGCGAGTCCGCCGCCAAGGCGATCTGCCGCACCTGCCCGGTGCTGGTCGAGTGCCGCGAGTACGCCCTGCTGGTCCGCGAGCCCCATGGCATCTGGGGCGGCCTGAACGAGTACGAGCGCCGCCAGCTCCTGGCCCGCCGCGCCGGCTGACCGGTAGCCTCCCTCTCTGGCTCGTAGAGCGCCGAGCGATGGGAGTGCCATGACCGCCTGGGAGTACGCGACCGTCCCGCTGCTGCCCCACAACACCAAGCAGATCCTCGACAACTGGGGCGACGACGGCTGGGAGCTGGTCGCCGTCCACACCGCCGAGGTCGGCGGCACGGTCGCCTTCTTCAAGCGGCCCAAGGGCTAGACCGTCCTGTGGACGGCGCGGCCGCGATGTCGCGGCCGCCCGCTAGCTTCGCGCCATGGACCTCGAGGCCGCCTTCGATGCCCTGCCCGGCCTGACCGAGCGGGAGGCCCAGCGGCGCATGGCCGCCGCCGTCGCCGAGGCCCTCGAGGCCCAGGTCCCGCTGCTCGTCCACGCCCCGACCGGGGTCGGCAAGTCGCTCGGCTACCTGGTCCCGATCGTGGCCGCCGGGCGGCGGGCGATCGTGGCCACCGCCACCAAGGCCCTCCAGTCCCAGCTGGTCGAGCGCGACCTGCCCCGCCTGACCGACGCCTTCGGCACCACCTCGGCCCTGGCCATGGGCCGGGGCAACTACGCCTGCTGGGCCCGCATGGAGGCGCTGGTGGCGGCGACCCGGCTGGCCGCCACCAGGGCCGAGGAGGCGGCCCTCGAGGTGGCCTCCTGGGCGGTCGAGTCGGAGACGGGCAGCCGCCTGGACGCCCCGCCCGGGGTCCGCGACGACGTCTGGGACCTGGTCTCGACCAGCGGCGAGGACTGCCCCGGGCAGAAGGGCTGCGCCTTCCACCAGCGCTGCTTCGCCGAACGGGCCAGGGAGCAGGCCCGCGACGTCGACGTGGTCGTCACCAACCACCACCTGCTCCTGCTCGAGCTGGAGCTGCGGTCCCTGTCCGACGCCCCCGGGGTGATGCTGCCCGAGGTCGACGTGGTCGTGGTCGACGAGGCCCACCGGCTGGCCGACCATGCCGCCGACCTCTACGGGGTCACGGTCACCGGGCCCCGGCTGGGCCGGGCCGGGGCGGCCGCCGACGCCGCCGCCAAGGCGGCCGGGATGCCCACCGACTGGTCCCGGCGCCTCCGCGGCCGCTACGAGGAGCTGGCCGCCGACCTCCACCCTGGCCCGGTCGTCCCCGGCGGCCGGGCCCACGCCACCCTGGCCGCCGCCCTCATTCCGCTCGGCAACGACCTCCAGCGGATGCTCGCCACCCTCAAGGACCTCGGCGACCCCGACGACGAGGCCACCGCCCTGGTGGCCGCGCGCCGCCGCCTCCGGTACCTGGCCCGCGACCTGGAGCGCCTGGCCGCCCCGCCGGGCAAGGGGCCCGACGACCCCGCCCCGGCCGCCGCCGACCTGGCCGTGTGGGTGGAGGCGGGGCGGGGCGGGGCCAAGGTGGTGCGGTCGGCGCTGGTCGAGCCGGGGCCGGTGCTGGAGGAGGTGCTGTGGAGCCGGGTGCCGGCGACGGTGGCCTGCTCGGCCACCCTGGCCGTGGCCGGGAACCTGGCCGTGGCCACCCGCACCCTGGGGGTGGAAGCCCCCACCACGCTGGTGGCGGCCTCGCCGTTCGACTTCCGGCGCAACGCCCTGCTGTACGTGCCCAGGGCCGTGCCCCAGCCCTCCTCGGACGGGTTCCAGGCCGCCGCCGAGCGCGAGCTGGCCTCGCTGGTCGACGCCTCCCGGGGCCGGGCCCTGGTGCTCTGCACCTCCTGGCGGGCGGTCGAGTCGTTCGCCGCCGCCCTGGCCCAGCTCCCCTATGAGCTGCTGGTCCAGGGCGACGACGTCCCGGCCCGGCTGGCCGCCCGCTTCCGCGACGAGGTGGCCAGCGTGCTGGTGGCCACCAGGACCTTCTTCGAGGGCTTCGACGTGCCCGGCGAGAGCCTGTCGCTGCTGGTCCTGGACCGGCTGCCGTTCCCCCGGCCCGACGACCCGCTGCTGTCCGAGCGCGGCCGGCGGGTCGAGGCGGCCGGCGCGTCCCGGTTCTCGGAGGTCTGGCTGCCGGCCGCCGCCGTCTCCCTCCAGCAGGCCCTCGGCCGGCTGGTCCGCTCCGAGACCGACCGGGGCGTCATGGCCGTGCTCGACCGGCGCCTGGCCGACGCCGGCTACCGGGCGGCCCTGCTGGGCAGCCTGCCCCCGGCTCCCCTGACCCGGTCCATCGACGACGTGCGCGCGTTCTTCGCCGTATAGGCTTGCCGCGCACCACGGCCCGAGGAAGGAGTCCGCCATGCCCACCCCCGAGGAGCGCCTCCAGGAGCTCGGCGTCAGCCTCCCGGCGCCGGTCGCGCCGGTCGCCGCCTACGTGCCATGCGTCCGCACCGGCAACCTGGTCTACGTCTCGGGCCAGGTGCCGATGGTCGACGGCAGGCCGAGCCACCTCGGCCACCTCGGCGGCGACGTCGACCTGGAGGACGGCCGGGCCGCCGCCCGGACCTGCGCGGTCAACGTGCTCGCGGCCCTCAAGGCCGAGCTGGGCGAGCTCTCCCGGGTCCGGCGGGTCGTCAAGGTGACCGGGTTCGTGGCCAGCACCCCCGGCTTCACCGACATGCCCAAGGTGGTCAACGCGGCCAGCGAGCTGTTCGGCGAGGTCTTCGGCGACGCCGGCCGCCACGCCAGGGCGGCCGTGGGCGTCGCCGCCCTGCCCCTGGGCGTCCCCGTCGAGGTCGAGGCCATCGTCGAGGTCGCCTAGCTCTACCGCCCGGCGCCGGCGGCGTCACAACGGATCCTCCGGGCGGCTGTAACGCCCGCCTCGTGGGCGACAACCCCTTGACGAGAGCAGGCCGTCGTCGCGGGAGGTGTCGTGCACGAGCACAGCGATGAGGAGCTGCTGGCGGCGATCGCCGCCGGTCCGGGCTTCCTGCCCGAGTTCTATCGCCGCCACGTCGCGAAGGTCACGGGCGTTGGGGTGCGCCGCTTCAGCACGCCCGAGGACGTGGCCGACTTCGTCGCCAACGTGTTCCTCGAGGTCCTGCGGTCCGCCGGCAGCTATGACCCGCGCCGCGGCGACGCGGTGGCCTGGCTGTACGGGCTGGCCGGCAACGTCGCCGCCGGCATGCGCCGCCAGCAGCGACGGTCGACCGACGCCGAGCACCGGTTGGCGGGGCGGTCGCTGCTGGATGCCGACGACTACGCCCGGGTGGAGGAGCGCATCGACGCCGCGACGGCCCTGCGTCGCGCCTATGAGGCCATGCACCAGCTGCCCGACCAGGACCGGCGGCTGCTGGAGCTGGTCGCGGTGGACGGGCTGAGCACGGGGGAGGCGGCCAACGTGCTGGGGATCACGGCGGTCGCGACCCGGGTCCGGCTGGTCCGCGCCCGGGCCCGGCTGCGCGCCCGCCTGGACGCGGCCGATCAGCCCCTTCCCACCAGCCAACGCCTCGTCAAGGAGGAGCGAGCATGAACGGCACCCCTGACCTCCAGGGCGGCGACAGCTTCGAGACCCGTCTGCTGAAGGAGCTGACCGAAGCCGACGCTCGGCGCCCGGTTGCGGCCTCGCCCGCGCTGCGGCCGCGCCGGCGCCGGCCCGGTGTGCTGGTTGTCGCCGTCGTGGCGGCACTGGTGGTCGCGGGCGGCGCGACCGCCGCCGCCTCGATCGTCCTGCGGTCCGCTCGGCCGGACAAGGAGATGCCGCTGGGAACCAAGCTCACCCTCAGGCCTGGCGAGCGGACGGGGATCAAGGGGATGGGCTGCCAGCCCGGATCGGTGGTGACGATCCGGCTGGGCACCCGCACCCTGGGAAGGACGAAGGCCGAGGTCGACACCTCGATCCCGGGCGTGGTCGGCTGGTTCGTGGTCCAGGTGACCGTCCCCGGGGACACGCCGCCCGGCAGCCACACGCTGGTGGCGACCTGCCCCCGCCCGCAAGGCCACGGCAACTACCTGGGGCAATACCGCACGACCATCACGGTGGTGAGGCCCTAGCCTAGGACCCGGTGGTGCGGCGGCGGCTGCGGTAGGTGCGGGTCTTGGTGCGGTTGCCGCAGACCTGCATCGAGCACCAGCGGCCGGAGCGGTTCTTTGACCGGTCGTAGAAGGCCCACTGGCAGGACTCGGCCGAGCAGGCCTTGAGGCGCTCCCAGGTGCCCTGGGCGCTGGCCTGGGCGACCCCGGCCAGGAGGGCGGCCAGGGCACCCCGGCAGCCGGCCGAGCCGGGGCCGAGCACCGGATGCCCCTCGCCGTCGAAAGCCACCTGGAGCGGAAGCCCGGCCGCGGCCCGGTTGACGACCTCGAGCGCGGCCGGGTCCAGGGGCTCGCCGTCGTTGACCCGCAGCATCGCCCGCAGGGCCTCGCGCAGCTCGACGGCCAGGGCGAGGTCGGCCGGCCCGACCGGCTCGGAGGTGTCCAGCAGCCCCTGGCCGGTCAGGAACCTCCGCAGCGCCTCGGGGCTGTCGAGCTGGTCGTCGTCGGTCTCGAGGTCGATGGTGTTGACCAGCGCCTGGATAGCCGCGAGCTCCCTCGGGACGGCCTCGTCGCCTGCTGTCGTCTCCATCGTGCGTCCTCCTCGTGAACCTCCGCATCGAACACCGGTGATCCCAGTTTAGCGGTTGCAACCATCGGAACACCAGTATAGACTGTTTAGTGGTGTTAGAATCTCGAGGAGGTTGTCATGAGCTGGGATGATATGAACCGGGAGCTCGGCTACCAGCGCATCGCCGAGCTGCACGCCGACGCCGAGCGGTACCGGCAGGTACGGCTGTCCAAGCGCAGGCGCCAGCGCTCGCGCGGGCGTCTCGGCTGGCTGTGGCCGCGCGGCGTGGCCGCGCGGGCCAACGCCATCGTCGGCGGGATCTTCAACCCGCCGTGGCTGTCGCGGCGCGACCCGGCCGGCCGGCCCGGCTGGACCGCCCGAGCCTGAGCCGCTGAGCCTCCCTGGCACCGCGGGTCGCGGCGTGCGACCCTAGGCGGCGCTTCCCCGAGCGCCCGACCCTGGAGTACGCCGTGCCCCGTCCGCCCTCCCGCTCCCGTGTTCCCCTGCGCCGCCAGGTGGTCGTCTCCCTGACCCTGGCGGCGTTGCTGCTGGCCGCCTGCGGGGGCGCCGGCGACGACCCCAGGCAGGCGACCCAGGCGATCCAGGCGACCACGGCGGCCACCTCGACCGCCACCACCGCCCGCCCGACCAGCACCTCGGCCCAGCGGGCCGGCGACACCAGGGAGCCGACCGGCGAGCCGGTCACCCTGGCCTTCGGCGGCGACGTCCATTTCGAGGGCGCGATCGCGTCCCGCCTGGCCGCCGATCCGGCCACCACCTTCGGCCCGATCGCGGGCGTGCTGCGCCGGGCCGACCTGGCCGTGGTCAACCTCGAGACCGCCGTCACCGAGCGCGGCACCCCTGCCCCCAAGGACTTCACCTTCCGGGCCCCGCCGTCGGCCCTGACCGCCCTCAAGGAGGCCGGCGTCGACGTGGCCACCATGGCCAACAACCACGGCGAGGACTTCGGCCCGGTCGGCCTGCGCGACTCCCTGGCCGCGGCCAAGGCGGCCGACTTCCCGGTCGTCGGGATCGGCCGCGACGCCGAGGAGGCCTTCCGGGCCCACCTGGTCACGGTCAAGGGCCAGCGCATCGCCGTGATCGGCGCCACCCAGGTCCTCGACAGCAACCTGGCCGCGGCCTGGACCGCCGGCGCCGACAAGCCCGGCCTGGCCTCGGCCTACCAGGAGGCGCGCCTCCTGGCCGCGGTCCGCGCGGCCCGGGAGTCGGCCGACACCGTGGTGGTCGACCTCCACTGGGGCCGGGAGCTGGCCAGCTGCCCCATCGACCGCCAGCGCGCCCTCGCCCCCAAGCTGGTCGCGGCCGGCGCCGACGTGGTCGTCGGCTCCCACGCCCACATCCTCCTCGGCGGCGGCTACCTGCGCGGTGCCTACGTCCACTACGGCCTGGGCAACTTCGTCTTCTACTCCGGTGGCGGCCCCACCGCCCAGAGCGGCGTCCTGCTCCTCACCCTCCGCGGCCGCGCCGTCACCGCCTCCCGCTGGGTCCCCGCGGTCATCTCCGGCGGCATCCCCATCCCCCTCCAGGACGCCGCCGCCACCCGCGCCATCACCTCCTGGCAATCCCTCCGCCGGTGCACCGGCCTCTCGGCCAAGCCCTGACCTTTCCACAGAAAGGCCTCGGTTCGGGTCGAGCGCCCCTAGATGAGCCATACTCCCGTTCATGCCGATCTCCCGCCGAGCCGCCCTGGACTCGCCGCGTCTCGACGGTGCGCTGTCCTTCGACCTGGACAGCGGTGTCGCCGCGATCGACCTCGCCCGCGAGAGCTTCGTCGACGCCTACGCCGTTGTCGGGCTCGCCTGCTTCATCGCCTCCGCCGCCGGGGACGGGTTGGCGGTCCGGCTCGTGCTCCCGGAGGACCCCGACGTCCGGAGCTGGCTGTCCCGGATGCACCTCGGAGCGGTCGTCGAGGCGTTCGGGGTCCGGGTCGAGGGAGCCCTTCCGAGAATCGCCGAGCGCGACCGGAGAGACACCCTGATCGAGCTGCAGCGGTTCGACGACGCGCACGGCAGCGATCGCCTGGCCTCGTTCATCTGGGACCGGCTCGAGGGCGGCGCCGACGGTGAGGTCGTCAACCAGCTGTTCGAGGCCACCGGTGAGCTGGGCCTGAACGTGGTCGAGCATGCCGGCTCGCCCGCCGGCGGGTTCGTCGCCGCCCAGCGCTACAAGGCGGGGATGCCCGAGGAGTGGATCATCGTGGCGGTCGGGGACGTGGGGGTCGGCATCCGGGAGTCCCTGCGGCCTCGATACGGCGACATGACCGACGGCGAGGCCGTCGGGCGGGCGATCCAGTGGCACGTCTCCCGCGTCCCGGACGAGGGCCGTGGCCAAGGGCTTCCGGGGGTTGTCGAGGGCGTCCGCGGGCTCGACGGCGTCGTGTGGATCCGGACCGGCGCCGTCTCGAGGACGATCACCCGCAGGCGAGAGACGACGATCGGCGTGTCTCGCCTGCAAGGTACGATTGTCGGCGCCCGGTTGCCCTGCCGGCCAGGCAGGTGACCCAGGGGACGGAGGCGAGATCCAACCATGTCGACGCTCATCGCCCCCAAGCTGCTGTCGAGCCGCCACCAGGCCAGGGAGCTGACGGCGAGCCTGGCGGAGGACCTCTCGGGCACCGTCGTGTTGGTGGACTGCTCGGCGCTCCAGGCGAGCACCCCGTCGTTCGTCGACGAGCTGGTCAAGGCGGTGCTGGTGGACCGTGGTGGCGAGCGCCTGATCCTCAAGGGGGCGCCCGAGCGGACGGTGGAGCTGGCCCGGCGGGCGGCGCAGAACCGGGGAGTGGTCGACCGCCTGGTGACCGGCTAGCGGGGCTCGCGGGTCAGGTCCGCAGGGCGTCCAGGAGCTGCTCCTCGAGCCAGCCGAGGTAGCTCAGGAGGCGCAGGGCGGGGGCGCGGGGGTCGGCGTCGTCGACGTCGCCGTCGAAGTCCTCGGTGATGTCGAGGCGGACCCCGAGGGCGAGGCGGAGGTCGTTGAGGACGCCCAGCCAGGCGGTGGCCTCCTCGTCGGTGAGCTCGATCGTCCAGCGGCGGACCGAGGTCGACCCCCGGGCCAGGGTGTCGGTGACCAGGTCGAGGTTGGTCAGCTTCTCCTTGACCAGGTCGTCGCGCATCAGGCGGTGGTACTCGGTGTCGTGCTCGATGTCGGCCACGTCGAGGTAGGCCGGGGGGAACAGGCGCTGGTTGACGGGCTCGTCCCCGCCCTCGCCGAGGACGCTGCGGAGCTGGTCGGGGAGGCCGCGCAGGACGGCCACCTCGTCATGAGCCAGCCGGACCCGCACCCGGCCGTTGCCGACCCGCTTGAACGACCCGGCCAAGGCCCTACCGGTCCTTCTGCATGGTCGCCCAGAGGCCGTGGCCGTGGAGACGGTAGACGTCGAACTCGGCCTTCTCCCTGGGGCCGCTCGACACCACCGCCCTGCCCTTGTGGTGGACGTCGAGCATCAGCCGGGTGGCCTTCTCCCGGTCGTAGCCGAACAGCTTCTGGAGCACGAACACGACGTACGACATCAGGTTGACCGGGTCGTTCCAGACGATCACCACCCAGGGGACGTCCGGCTCGGCGACGTCGTCGTGCTCCTCGGTGCGCTCGCGCGTCGGTGCGGTCGTGGTCATGGGCGATATGGTGGCGCATCCGGCCACCATTCGGCCATGCCCGGACCGCCCAGGTGTCAGGCCAGGCGGCGGAGGTCGCCCTGACGGACGGTGACGCCGGTGCGGTCCAGGTATTCGAGCAGCGGGATGAGGGTGCGGCGGGTGGTGCCGAGGGCCTCCCTGGCCTCGCTGGCCGCGAACGGGCGGCCGTCGGTGAAGCTGCGGCGCAGGGCCGCCACCGCCCCCTCGAGGGCCGCGCGGCCGAGGTAGCCGCCGGGGGCGATCGGGACCAGCACGCCCAGGCGGACCAGCAGGGCCGTCGCCTTGCGGTCGGCGCCCAGGTCGGCCAGGGCGCGGTCGCCGAGCAGCCCGACCCCGGCCTCGTCCAGGGCGGCCTCGACCCGGGCCCGCAGCGCCCGCTGGGCCGGGTCGAGGCGCACGCCGTGCCCGGGGGTGCGCAGGGCGGGGCCGTCGGCCACCAGCCGCCCGCCGGCGACCAGCGCCTCGACCACCTCGTTCCCGGCCGCGGCCGGCCAGCCGGGGGCGCGGGCGGCCGCCCGGGCCGTCTGGGCCGGGAGGCCGGGGGCGGACGGGTCGGCCCGGTGCTGGCCCTCGACCGCCTCGATCGCCGCTGCCGCGGCCGCCTCCCAGGCTTCCCCGGTCCAGGCGAGGGTCCGGGATGTCACGACTGCGGGGGGCTCCGCCCCCCGCATCCCCTCCGAAACCTGCGCAGACGCGGCGAGGGCGGCGGCCAGGTGGTCGGGGGCGATGGCGGCCAGGCCGGGGAGGTCGGCCAGGTGGACGACGCCGCGCTCGGCCAGGACCCGTTCCAGGAGGCCGGCCCGACCGGTGGCCTCGCGGGCCTCCAGCTCCTCGGTGCGCCGGACCCGCCCGGCGGTGCCGTGGACGACCGCGGGCGGGAACGGGTCCAGGACCAGGCCGCCGCCCACGGTCTCGTCGCGGCCGCTGTCGCGCAGCACCACCGGCTCGAACATGTCCAGGACCAGCGGCCGCTCCAGGTGCAGCCGGACCAGGGCGTCGGTGCCGGGCCGGACCTCGATGGCGTCGAGCGGCTGCAGGCGGGCCGCGGTCTCGGCCGCGCCGGCATACACCAGGTAGGCGCCGCGGCCCCGCAGCGGGGCGGGGGCGCCGGCCAGGCAGCGCAGGCGGCAGTCGGCCGTGCCCGTCGCCGCCCACTGGCCCGGCAGGACCAGCACGTCGCCGCGGACCACCTGGTCGGTGGTGACGCCGGCCAGGTTGACGGCCAGCCGGCGGGCCGGGGTCGCCTCGGCCAGCGGGCGGCCGTGGCTCTGGAGGCCGCGGACGCGGGCCCGGCGCCCGGCCGGGAGCAGCTCGACCTCGCCGGCGGCCGGCAGCGACCCGCCCGACAGGGTGCCGGTGACCACCGTCCCGCTGCCCCGCATGGTGAACACCCGGTCCACCGGGAGCCGCGGCCGGCCCCGGTCCGGTGGGTCGGGCAGCCGGTCGAGGGCGGCGTCGAGCGCGGCCGCCAGGGCCTCGACGCCCAGCCCGGACGGGGCCGCGGTGGGCACCATGGGAGCCCCGGCCAGGGTGGTGGCCTCGAGCCGGTCGGCCACCTCGGCGGCGACCCGGTCCAGGGTCGCCTCGTCGACCAGGTCGACCTTGGTCAGGGCGACCACCCCGGCGGGGATGCCGAGCAGGTCGAGGATCGCCAGGTGCTCGACCGACTGGGGCCGCCAGCCCTCGCTGGCGTCGACCACGAACAGGGCGCAGTCGACCCCGCCGACCCCGGCGAGCATGTTGTGGACGAAGCGCTCGTGGCCGGGGACGTCGACGAAGCCGACCTCGCGCCCGGACGGCAGGGTCGTCCAGGCGAACCCGAGGTCGATGGTCAGGCCCCTGGCCTTCTCCTCGGCCAGCCGGTCCGGGTCGGTCCCGGTGAGGGCCTGGACCAGCGCCGACTTGCCGTGGTCGACGTGCCCGGCAGTGCCGATGACGTGCGGCATCAGGGTGCGGAGGGACCAGGGGCACCGGCCCCCGGCGACTCGAGGGCCGCGGCCAGGGCCCGCGCCACCAGCGCGTCCTGCTCGGGGGGCACGGTGCGCAGGTCGACCACCACCCGTCCCCGCTCGGCCCTGGCCACCACCGGAGGGTCGCCGTCGCGCAGCCGGGCCAGCACCGCGGCCGCGCCGGCCGGGGCCGGGTCGACCTCGACCAGGACGCTCTCCAGGCCCTCCCCGGGGAGGCTGCCCCCGCCGGCCACGCTGGCCCCGGTGCGCAGCGAGGCCGCCGGCCCGACCGCCGCGGCCACGGCGGCGGCCCGCGGGCGCAGCTCGGCCGGGGTCAGCAGCAGGGCCCGCCACACCGGCAGCTCGTCGCGGCGGCCGGCCAGGTGCGCGGCCAGGGTCGCCTCCAGGGCGGCCAGGGTCAGCTTGTCGGCCCGGACCGCCCTGGCCAGCGGGTGCCGGGCCAGCCGCCCGACCAGCTCGCCCCGGCCCACCACCAGCCCGGCCTGGGGCCCGCCGAGCAGCTTGTCACCGGAGAACAGCACCAGGTCGGCCCCGGCGCGCAGGCTGGCCTCGACCGAGGGCTCGCCGCCGAGCTGGCCGGCCAGCAGCCCCGAGCCGACGTCGTGGAGCAGGGCCAGGCCGTGCTCGTGGGCCAGGGTGGCCAGCTCGGCCAGGCCGGGCCGGGCGGTGAACCCCTCGACCCGGTAGTTGGACGGGTGTACGGCCAGCACCAGCCCGGTGCCGGCGCCCAGGGCGGCGGCGTAGTCGCGCAGGTGGGTCCGGTTGGTGGTGCCGACCTCGCGCAGCACCACCCCGGCCGCCTCCATCACCTGGGGGAGCCGGAACTCGCCGCCGATCTCGATCAGCTCGCCCCTGGCGACCACCACCTCCCGGCCCCGGGCCAGCCCCCCGAGGGCGAGCAGCAGCGCCCCGGCGGCGTTGTTCACCGCCAGGGCGGCCTCGGCCCCGGTCGCCTCCCGTAGCAGCGCCTCGGCGGCCGCCCCACGCCGCCCCCTGGTCCCCCCGGCCAGGTCGTACTCCACGGTGGCGTACCCGGCCGCCTCGGCCACCGCCGCCCTCGCCTCGGCCGACAGCGGCGCCCGCCCCAGGTTGGTGTGCAGCACCACCCCGGTCGCGTTCACCACCGCCCGGGTCCGCCCCGCCCACAGCCCGTCCAGCCGCCCCGCGACCCTCGCCGCCAGCTCGTCCACCCCGGGCACCGGCCCCCCACCGGCCACCGCCACCCGGCTCACCTCCAACGCCTGCCGCGCCGCCCCCAGCACCACCCCCCGCCCGAAGCTCGCCGCCCGCTCCACCAGCTCCGGGTGCCCGAGCAGCACGTCCATCTTCGGCAGCAGCCGCCTCGGGTCGTCGGTCATGTGCCCATTGTCGACGACCCGGAGCGAAGACGCCCACCCGCCCCCGGACGGGTGGGTCGGAGTCATCCACAACCCCACCATCTCCAAGCCGTTCCCCGGGACACGTACCATCCAGCTGTCGGACCCGGCGGGAGGAGGACCCGATGGCCGTGGCGCCGCGGGCGGCCGCGACGGTGGTGCTGCTCCGTGACGGGCGGAATGGGGTGGAGGCGTACCTCCAGCGGCGGCCGGCGCGGATGGGGTTCGCGGGCGGGCTGTGGGTGTTCCCCGGGGGGCGGGTCGACGAGGCCGACGGCGACCCGTCGGTGGATACGTCCTGGGCCGGTCCCTCCCCGGCGGACTGGGCCGGGCGGCTGGGGCTGGGTGTCGACGAGGCCCGGGGGCAGGTGGTCGCCGCCTGCCGGGAGACGCTCGAGGAGGCCGGCCTGCTGCTGGCCACCCCGGCCCCCGGAGTCGGGGAGGTGGCCGAGGCCCGGCGGGCGCTGCTGGCCGGGTCGGCCGGCCTGGCCGGGCTGCTGGACCGGCTGGGGGTTCGGCTGGACACCGATCGGCTGCGCTACTGGGCCTGGTGGGTGACGCCGGAGGAGGAGCCGCGGCGCTACGACACCCGGTTCTTCGTGGCCGGGCTGCCGGCCGGCGCCGCCGTCACCGCCCACCTGGTCGAGGCGGAGCGGGAGCGCTGGCTGCCGCCGGCCGAGGCCGCCGCCGACCAGGAACTGCCGATGCTCCCCCCGACCCGCTACACCCTCCGCGACCTGGCCGGCTTCGGCTCGGTGGCCGAGGCCCTGACCGCCGCGGCCGGCCGGCGGGTCGAGCGGATCCTGCCCGCGCTGGACGGGGCCGAGCTGGTCATGCCCTGGGGGGAGCGCTATCCGGTGCCGGCGCCGCTGCTGGAGGCGCCGCGACCGGGTGTCGGCCAACCGGACCAGCGAGGAGGCCGGGGCGGGCGTCCCGCGGTGGGAGCATGACCGAGACCTGGAGCCCGCGGGTGACCCGGGTGCTGGCCCCGAACCCGTCGCCGCTGACCCTGGAGGGGACCAACACCTTCGTGGTCGCCGAGCCGGGGGCGGGCACGACGGTGGTGATCGACCCGGGGCCGGCCGACGACGGGCACGCGCTGGCGGTGGTCCGGGCCTGCGGCGGGCGCCAGGTCGAGTTGCTGCTGCTCACCCACACCCACGTCGACCATGCCGAGGGGGCCCGCGCCTTCGCCGAGCGGGTCGGGGCGCCGCTGGCCGCCATCGCCCCCGGGTGGGCGAGCCCGGGTGCGCCCGACCTGGCCGCCGGCGACCCGGTGGCCGCGGCCGGGCTGGAGCTGCGGCCGCTGCCCACCCCCGGGCACGCGGCCGACCACTGCTGCTTCCAGCTGGCCGCCGACCGGGCCGTGTTCACCGGCGACCACGTGCTCGGCCGCGGCACCACCGTGGTCGAGTGGCCGGGCGGGGACATGGCCGACTACCTGGCCTCCCTGGAGCTGCTGCTCGGCCTCGAGCCCGAGCGGCTGTACCCCGGCCACGGGCCCCTGGTGCCCGACGCCGTGGCCAGGGTCGAGGGCTACCTGGCCCACCGCCGCGACCGCGAGGCCCAGGTGCTGGCCGCCCTGGCCGCCGGCGACCGCACCCCGGCCGAGGTCGTGGCCCGGGTCTACGCCGAGGTCGACCCGGCCCTGCACCCGGCGGCCGAGCTGTCGGTCCGCGCCCACCTGGCCAAGCTGGTCCACGAGGGCCGGGTCGCGGCGGACCCGGCCGGCGAGCGCTTCACCCCCGCGCTCGGCCGCTGAGCGCCCCCCCTCCGCGGGAGGCGCTGGGCGTCCGAGGCCCAGTCCTCCATCAGGCCGTTCAACACCGGGCCGATCCTGAGCTACCCCCTGGCGGCCGCCAGCGAGACGAACCGGAACCGCAGCCGGGTCCCCGGGCGGGCCTGGGCGGCCAGCGGCAGGTCGTGGCCGATCACCACCGCCAGCACCGGGTAGCCGCCGGTGGTGGGGTGGTTGGCCAGGAACAGGATCGGGTGGCCGTCCGGCGGCACCTGGAGCGAGCCCTCGACCACGCCCTCGGAGGCCAGCTCGACCGTGCGCCGCCGCTCCAGCACCGGGCCGTCCAGGCGGATCCCGGTGCGGTCGCTGTCGGAGGTGACCGTCCAGGCCGCGCCGATGAGGGCGCGGAGGGCGTCGTCGGTGAAGAGGTCGTCGCGCGGGCCCCGGACCGTGCGCAGCACCGGCTCGGGGTCGACCGGCGGGGTGGGCGCCACCTGCCGGAACGGGTCGCCGCCGGCCTGGTCGCCCACGGGCAGGCGGGTGCCCTCCTCCAGCCGCGGGGGCCCGACCGGGGCCAGGGTGTCGGTCGAGCGGCTGCCCAGCACCGGCGGGACCCCGATGCCGCCGCGCACGGCCAGGTAGGCCCGCAGCCCGCTGGTCACCGATCCGACCCGCAGCACCTGCCCCGGCTCGGCGCGGACGGCCATGTCCATGGGCACCGTCCGGCCGTCCAGGTCGGCGGCGACCCGGCCCCCGGTCAGGGCCACCCAGCCGCCCACCTCCAGCTCCAGCTCGGGGCCGCTCAGGGTGATCTCCAGCGCCGCCGCCCCTGGCCGGTTGCCGACCAGCCGGTTGGCCAGGCCGAAGGCGCGCCGGTCGGCCGCCCCGGCGGTGGGCACGCCCAGGTGGGCCAGGCCGATGCGGCCCAGGTCCTGCACGGTGGTGAGCAGCCCGGGCTGGCGGACCCGGATCATCCGGCCACCGTGAAGCGGAGGCGGCTGCCCGGGCCGAGCAGGGCCGGGGGGTCGTGGTCGGGGTCGAACAGGGTCACCTCGGTGCGGCCGATGAGCTGCCAGCCGCCCGGGGAGGCGGTCGGGTAGATGCCGGTCTGGCCGCCGGCCAGCCCGACCGAGCCGGCCGGGATCGACGTCCGCGGGGTGTCGCGGCGCGGCACCTCCAGGGCCGGGTCGAGCCCGACCAGGTACGGGAACCCGGGGCTGAAGCCGAGGAAGGCCACGGTGTACTCGGGGGCGGTGTGGCGCCGCACCACCTCCTCGGCCTCCAGCCCGGTCAGCCTGGCCACCTCGGGCAGGTCCTCGCCGTGGTAGCTGACCGGGATCTCGACCGGTTCGCCGGCCGCCTCGCCGGCCGGGGGCAGCTCCAGGTCCGGCAGCTCCGCGGCCAGCTCGTCGAGGACCCCGGTCCGGGTCGGGTCGGCCACGACCAGGACCGTCCGGTAGGCGGGGACGAGCTCGACCACCCCGGGCGGGTCGAGGGCGCGCAGGGCGGCGTGGAGCCGGTGGACCGTCTCCAGATCCTCGACCTCGACCAGCAGGGCCCGCTCCCCGGCCGGCCGCAGCCTCACGCGAACGCCTCGAGGGCCACCCCGGCGTCGGCCAGGGCGGACCGGACCGCCCTGGCCAGGTCGACCGCCCCCGGGGTGTCGCCGTGGACGCACAGCGAGCGGATCTCGACCGCGACCTCGCCGCCGTCGGCCGTCTCCACCCGGCCCTCGGTGGCCATGACCACGGCCCGGGTGGCGACCTGCTCGGGGTCGTGCAGCACCGCCCCCGGCTCCCGCCGTGAGACCAGGCGGCCCTCGCCGGTGTAGGCGCGGTCGGCGAAGCCCTCGGCCACGGCCGGGATCCCGGCGTCCTCGGCGGCCCGCATGGCCGCCGATCCGGGCAGGGTGAGCAGGGGCAGGGCCGGGTCGTAGCGGCGGATGGCCTCGACCACGGCGGCCGCCTGGACCGGGTCGCGGGCGATCCGGTTGTAGAGGGCGCCGTGCGGCTTGACGTAGCGGACCCGGCTGCCGGCAGCCCTGGCGAACGCCTCCAGGGCACCGATCTGGTAGAGCACGTCGGCGGTGAGGTCGTCGGGGGGCACGTCGATCTCACGCCGACCGAAGCCGACCAGGTCGGGGTAGGAAACCTGGGCGCCGATGGCCACCCCCAGCTCGGCGGCCGTGCGCACCGTCCGGTCGATCGTCGCCGGGTCGCCCGCGTGGAACCCGCAGGCCACGTTCGCGCTGGTCACCACCTCGAGCAGGGCGGCGTCGTCACCGAGGGCCCAGTGGCCGTAGCCCTCGCCGAGGTCGGAGTTCAGGTCCACGTCGGTTCCTCCGGGTGCGCGGCGCCCGCCAGGGTCGTCACCATGCCGTCATGATGAAGGGGGTGCCAGGTACCTGGCACCCCCTCGGAAGCCTTGGTGGCCTGGTGTCAGGCTCGCCGCCCGGCCGTCGGGGGAACGATCGGGCCGGCCGGTTGCTGGAGCCGCGGGAGCTCGAACTCGCCGTCCCGAGCCCCTCCGAGGAACGCCTCCCACTCGTGGGCCGTGAACAAAAGGACAGGCCCTTGGCGATCCTTGGAGTCGCGGACAGCGATCTGGTCGTCGACCAGGCCGACCTCGACACAGCCGTTGGTGCCGCTGCGGGCGCTCTTGCGCCAGGCGGCGCGGGACAGGTCCACCATCAACCCCTTTCCGGTTCCGGTAGGTGCTGCTGGACGTCGGTCAGAGCCCGGATGGACTCGACCGGATTCAGCGCCGCCGCCTGCAGGTGGCTGAAGATCAGCCGGTACCGCTCGACCTTGCCGCTACTCTCGAGGTAGAGGTCGCCCCCCGAGTTCTCGATGTAGACCAGGTCGGGGTCTGCGGGGTCGCTGAAGCTGAAGATGGTGAACTCTCCGTCCAGGCCGGCGTGGGGGCCGGCGGTGAACGGGAGCACCTGGAGGGTGATGTTCGGCAACGCCGACAGGTCGATCAGGCGTTGCAGCTGCCCGCGCATCACGGCCGGCCCGCCCACGGGTCGGCGTAGGGTCGCCTCGTCGAGGATGACCCACAGATCCGGCGCTCCCTTGCGGGTGAGCAGCTCCTGGCGGTGCATCCGGAGCTCGAGTCGTTGGTCGAGCTCGTCGCCTTCGGCGTCGTGGCGGATGGCGCGGATGACCGCGCTGGCATAGTCCCGGGTCTGGAAGAGGCCTGGGAAAACCAGCGCCGAGTACTGCCGGATGAACGCGGCGTCGACCTCGAACCCGACCAGTCCGGCAGTGGGGAGCTCCCGATACTCGTACCACCAGGGATGCTGGCGGCTCCTACGGGCCAGCTCGAGCAGCTCGTCACGCTGCACCTCGGTGACCTGGTAGATCGCCAGCAGCTGGCGGACGTCCCGAGGGCGGACACCCACCTGCGCCGTCTCCATGCGGGAGATCGTCGAGGGCGACAGCTCGAGCTTCTCGGCCACCTGGTCGATGGTCAGACCGGCGCGCTCGCGGAGACTGCGCAGGATCCTTGCCAGCCGGCGCTGTTGCACCGTGGACATCGCGCCTGCCGTCGTCGTTCACCTCCTCCGAGCCCGGGAGTGTAGCAGGTCTCAATATGCAGGTTGCAGACGAGTCCCCAGGTGCGAAAGTCGCATTCTGCGAGTTCGGCGGGAACGACGGTGATGGCGGATCCCGCACGCCATAGCCATGTCGAAAGGTCCGAGGGCCCGAAGCGCCTCGGCTAGATGGTGAAGCATACTGCAGCTCGAAGTTTCCGTAAAGGGGGTTGCCACATGTAGTTCCCAGATTGGGACTTGCAATCCGCTAGTTTCGACTCCATAGTACGAATTGCACAGGTGCCTCTGCTCGCCGACGACGATCCCGTCCGGACCGACCCGTTCCCAACCCGGGGCCAGAGGAAGGCGCGACCATGCCCCACGTTGACACGCCCTGGATCGGCTTGGCCGCCCTGGTGGCCATGTTCGTCCTCCCGTTCCTGCCGAGCTGGCTGTTCGAGGGCCCGCGGACCATCAAGCACCGGCCGCGCCGGCACGTCTGTGCCGACTGCGGTGCGCCGTGGACGCGGGGGCATGCCTGCGCGCTGGACGAGCCGGACGGCACCGGCGACACCCGCCCGCTGCGGGGCCGGCTCGAGCGGGTCACGCCGTCGAGGGCGCTGGTGCGGCGCCCGCCGTCGCTCCCGAAAATCGGTAAGTCCTAACAGAGGCGACGAATCGGCTATGATCGTGACGGTAGCTGCGGCCGTGCGGACGCCGACCATCGGCTGCCCTGCTCGTCCTCCGCCAGGAACCGCTGCAGGGCCCGAGAGCAGGGGGACGATGCAAGATGGCAGATCTCTCGCCCGAGCGATGGCAATGGCACAAGAGCTCCTTCAGCGGCGCCAACGGCTGCGTCGAGGTCGCCCTCGTCGAGGGCGGAGCGGCCGTTCGTGACTCCAAGGACCCCGCCAGTCCTGTCCTCCGGTTCACCGCCCGGGAGTGGGAGGCGTTCCTGGCCGGAGTCCGTGCCGGCGAGTTCGACCTGACCGTCGCCGGGCTGGCCTCGGCGCACCTGGCCAGGAGCTAGACGCCGAGCCGGCCCCTCGTCGTCCGTCCCTCCAGGGCCTCGGCGTAGACGGCCGCGTACGCCCTGGCGGCGCCGGCGGGGCCGAACCGGGACGCCGCCTGCCCCCGGGCCGCCGCGGCCAGCCGGGCCGTGGCGTCGGGGTCGGCCAGCACCGCCTCGACCGTCCTGGCCAGGGCGTCGGGTCGGCCCGGGGGGAAGGTGCGGCCGGTCTGGCCGTCGGCGACCACGTCGAGCAGGCCCCCCGAGGCGGCGGCGACCACCGGGGCGCCGCAGAGCTGGCCCTCGGCCGCGACCAGGCCGAGGCCCTCGTCGCGGCCGGGCACGACCAGCACCGCGGCCCGGCGGTAGCGGTCGGCCAGCTCGGCCTGGGGGACCTGGCCGTCCCAGCGGACCCGGTCGGCCACCCCGAGGTCGCCGGCCAGGCGGCGCAGGGCGGCCTCCTCGGGGCCGGTGCCGACGACCCGCAGGGGCAGGGCGGCCGCCGGGCCGCTCAGCCGGGCCAGGGCGTGCAGGGCGACGTCGGCACCCTTCTGCCGGTCCAGGCGGCCGACGAACAGCAGCTCGTCGCGGGGCCGGCCGGCCGGCCCGGGCGAGAAGGCGCGGTCGTCGACGGGCATGGGCGCGACCGCGACCCGGCCGGCCAGCTCGGGGGCGAACCCGGCCGCCTGGCCGGCCAGCCAGCCCGACACGGCCGTCACCCGGGCCGAGGCCCGCAGCACCCTGGTGCAGACGGCCCTGGCCGCCGGGCGGGAGCGGGCCAGGCGCACGTCGGTACCGTGCAAGGTGGTGACCAGCGGCAGCCCGGTCCGGGCGGCCAGGGCCTGGACCCCGGCCGGGAACCACCAGTGGGCGTGGACCAGGTCGGCGCCGCGCCCCGCCCGCCGGAGGGCCAGGGCGCCGGCGCCGAGCAGCCCGGCCAGGGCCACCGCCCCAAAGGGGGTGGCCGCCCGGCGGTGCATCTCGCCGGCGTAGGCCAGCCGCTGGGCCCGGGCGGGTGCGTACCGGTAGCGGCGGACCGCGACGCCGTCCAGCCGCTCGGCCGCGGCCAGCCCCTGGGCGGCCGGGGCGACCGCCGCCACCTCCACCCCCTCGGCCCGCAGGGCCGTGGCCAGCCGCAGCAGGAACCCCCCGGTCACGTCGCCGGCGCCCCGCGGGAAGGCATGGGCCAGGAACACCACCCGGAGGGGCTTATCCACCGTCGGCCCGGTCGGCGTTCTCGACCAGGGCGTCGGCCAGGGCCGGCCAGAACCCCGGCGGCAGCTCGTGGCCGAGGCCGGGGACGCGGAGCAGGCGGGCCCCGGGGATGGCCGCGGCCGTGGCCTCGCCGCCGCTGACCCCGATGACCTGGTCCTCCTCCCCGTGCACGACCACGGTCGGCACCCGGATCTGGCCGAGGGCCCCGGTCCGGTCGCCGGCGGCCAGGATGGCCGCGAACTGCCGGCCGGTCCCCTTGGGGTGGTAGGCGCGGTCGAAGCTGCGGGCGGCCCCCTGCCGCACCGCCTCGGCGTCGAACGGGAAGGCCGTGCCGGAGCCGACGGCCTTGGCGTTGGCCACCGTCCGCTCGATGAACCCGTCCCGGTCGCTGGGCATGGAGGACACCAGCACGCTGGCCGCCTCGCCGGTGGGCCGGCCCACCGCCCGGTCCCCGGTGGTCGACATGATCGAGGCCAGCGACCGCACCCGCGCCGGGTGCCTGGTCGCCAGGAGCTGGGCGATCATGCCGCCGAGGGAGATGCCGGCGACGTGGGCGGCCGGCACCCCGGCCGCGTCCAGGACCGCGGCGGCGTCGTCGGCCATGTCCTCCAGGGTGTAGGCCAGCGAGGAGTGGTCGCCGCCCCAGATCGCGGCCAGGTTGACCGGCCGGGCGTCGTCGAACCAGGTCGACAGCCCGGCGTCGCGGTTGTCGTAGCGGATGACCAGGAACCCGCGCGAGGCCAGCTCCTGGCAGAGCCCGTCCTCGATGGAGATGAGCTGGGCCCCCAGCCCCTGGACGAGCAGCAGCGGCCGGCCCGCCGGGCCGCCGACGGTCTCGTACTCGAGCTCGACCTCGTTCCCGTGTGCCCTCGGCATGGCAGGCATCGTAACGTCCTCTGGCCGACCACAGCCGAGGAGGAGGGCCGCATGCGGGTCTGCCTGATGATCGAGGGCCAGGAGGACGTCACCTGGGACCAGTGGCTCGCCCTGGCCGGGGCGTGCGAGGAGCACGGCCTGGAGGGCCTGTTCCGCTCGGACCACTACGAGTCGGTGATGGGCATGCGCGAGCGGGGCTCGCTGGACGCCTGGGCCACCCTGGCCGCGCTGGCCGCCCGGACCAGCCGCATCCGCCTCGGCACGCTGGTCTCGCCGGCCACCTTCCGGCACCCGTCGGTGCTGGCCAAGAACGTGGCCACCGTCGACCACGTCTCCGGCGGCCGGGTAGAGCTGGGCCTGGGCGCCGGCTGGCACGAGGGCGAGCACCGCGCCTACGGCTTCGAGTTCCCGCCGACGCCGACGCGCATGGAGCGGCTGGCCGAGCAGCTGGAGATCGTCACCCGCTCCTGGACCGAGGACGCCTTCTCCTTCCAGGGCCGCCACTACCAGCTCCAGGACCTGCGCGCCCTGCCCAGGCCGGTGCAGCGGCCGCGCCCGACCCTGCTGGTCGGCGGGGGCGCCGGGCCCAGGAGCCTGGCCCTGGCGGCCCGCTGGGCCGACGAGTACAACACCGTCGGCGTCCCCCTGGAGGAGCTGCCGGAGCGGCGCCGGCGGCTCCAGGACGCCTGGCGCGAGGCCGGCCGGGACCCGGAGACGGCCCGCCTGTCGCTGATGACCACCGGGGTGGCCGGCCGCGACCGGGCCGAGGTCAGGGAGCGGGTGCGGCGGGTGCTGGCCGTCACCGGCCGGGAGGCCGGCGCCGCCGAGATCGAGCAGGAGCGGCCGCACTGGCTGCTCGGCACCGTCGACCAGCTGGCCGAGCGGCTCCAGGCCCTGGAGGCGGCCGGGGTGAGCCGGGTCATGCTCCAGCACCTGGACCACGCCGACACCGAGATGGTCGCGGTGCTCGGGGAGGTCGCTGCTACCATGGGCTCCGCCCCGTAACCCCTGGCCTTGGAGGTCGACCCAGGCTGCGCACCTTCCGATCGCTCGACGTGCGCAACTTCCGGTTGTTCCTGTTCGGTCACCTCGTCTCCTCCACCGGCACCTGGATGCAGCAGGTCGGCCAGGACTGGCTGGTCCTGCGGCTCACCAACGCGCCCCTGCCGCTCGGCATCACCCTCGCCCTCCAGTTCTCCCCCATGCTGGCCCTCGGGGCCTGGGCCGGGCTGGTCGCGGACCGGGTCGACAAGCGCCGGCTGCTGCTGGCCACCCAGACCTCCATGGCCGTGCTCGCCCTGGCCCTCGGGGTCCTGACCGCGACCGGGGTGGTCCGGCTGTGGATGGTCTACACCCTGGCCCTGCTGCTGGGGGTGGCCACCGCCTTCGACATGCCGGCCCGGCAGTCGTTCGTCAGCGAGATGGTCGGGCCGGAGCGGGTCGCCAACGCCGTCGGGCTGAACAGCGCCGGCTTCAACACCGCCCGGGTGCTCGGCCCGGCCGTGGCCGGCGGGCTGATCGCGGTGGTCGGGATCGCCCCCGCCTTCTTCCTCAACGCCGTCTCGTTCCTGGCCATGATCGGCGGCCTGCTGGCCATGGACCCCGACCGGCTCCACCGCCGGGCCGCGGTGGAGCGGGGCCGGGGCCAGATCCGGGCCGGCGTGCGCCATGTCTGGGCCACGCCCGTGCTGCGCTCGACCATCCTGCTGGTCGCGGTCGTGGGCATGCTCGGCCTCAACTACCGGGTGGCCCTGCCGCTGCTGGCCCGGTTCGCCTTCCACGGCGGCGCGGGCGCCTACGGGGCCCTGGCCGCCATCATGGCCGCCGGGTCGGTGGTCGGTGCCCTGGCCGTGGCCCGCCGCGGCCGCCCCACCCGGCCGCTGCTGGTCGGGTCGGTGGCCGCCTTCGGCCTGCTGTCGTTCGCGGCCGCGGCCGCGCCCACCATGCTGGTCGAGGCGCTGTTCCTGTTCCCGATCGGCGCGGCCAGCCTGGCCTTCGTGGCCACCGCCAACTCGACCGTCCAGCTCGCCTCCGACCCGGCGGTGCGCGGCCGCGTGATGAGCCTGTTCGGCCTGGTCCTGCTCGGCTCCGGCCCCCCGAGCGGCCTGCTCAGCGGCTGGATGGCCGGCCAGTTCGGCCCCCGCTCGATCATGCTCCTGTCCGGGGTCTCCTGCGTCACCGCGGCCGCGGTGGCCGCGATCGCGGGCCGCGGCCGGCCCGCCCGGTCCCCCGCCGTCCCCGACGACGCGGAGCAGGCCGCCTAGCAGGAGGCCCGCAGGTCCGAGAGCGCCACCAGGAGCTCGGAGCGGGCCGCCTCCAGCTCGGCCAGGGGCTCGGACATGGCCGACTCGACCTCGGCGGCGACGGCCCCGTCGAGGTTGCCGGTGAGGCGGTCGGCCCAGCGGCGGCCGGCCCGGCGGGCGCTGGCCGACAGCAGGCGGGACAGCAGCCAGCCGACCAGCAGCCCGCCCACGACCAGGACCAGGGGGACGGGGACGTCGTAGACCGTCGGCAGGTCGGGGAGGTCGGCCTCGGCCCGGCCGGCCAGGTACAGGGTCAGGTACCAGAGCAGGCCGGCGACGAAGGCGACCGTGACCAGGGTCTGGAGCACCCCGACGAACGGCCACAGCCAGGAGCGGGGCGGGTGGGCGTGGTCGACGGTGCCCCTGGCCACGGCCCCGTCGATCGCCTCGGTGAGGCGCTCCTCCAGCCGGCCCGGCCGGGCCAGGCCCATGACCTCGGCCCGCAGGGCCGGCGGGGCGGCCGTGGCCGCCCGGCGCAGCAGGTCGTGGACCGGGTTGACGGTGCGGCTGAGGCTGGATCGGCCCCGCCAGGCGCGGGCGTAGGCGACCGGGTCGATCGACCGGGCCGATGCGGGACCGTGCTCGCCGGCCCCGCGGGCCCTGGCCACCGCGGCCAGCAGCCGGCCCCAGGGGCCGGCCCCGGCGGCCCGGGCCTCGGCCAGGGTGCGGCGTCGGCAGGCCCGGCGGACCCCCTCGACGTCGACGGCCGAGCGGGCCGCCGCCACCGCCCGGCGCCGCGCCTCCCGGCGGGCGTCGTCGCCGACCAGCGGCCGGCCGGCGTCCTGGCCGTCCAGGCCGGCCCGGCGGGCCAGCTCGAGCGCGCGCTGGCGGCAGTCGGCGGCCAGCCGCCCGGTCACCACCGCCTTGGCCTGGAGGCGCTCCGACAGCCAGGTCCGCAGCTGCTCCAGCTCGCCGCGACCCGAACCGTCGGGCGGATCGGCCGAGACGACGAACACCGGGCGGCCGAAGATGCCGTCGGCCTCCAGGGTGCGGCGCAGGTCGGTGGTGAGGGCGGCCACCTGGCGGTCGTCGCCGATCACGTCGCGCCGGTTCACCACGAACACGGCCCGGTCGGCGTGGTGGGCCAGCGGCTGGAGGTAGTCCTCGTGCAGCACCCGGTCGTTGTACTTCTCCGGGTCCAGCACCCAGCAGACGGCGTCGACCCGGGGCAGGACCTGGTCGACGGTGGCCCGGTGGGCGGCATCGACCGAGTCGTAGTCGGGCAGGTCGAGCAGGCACAGGTCGGTGAAGCGGGGGTCGTGGTGGCTGACCAGCTTGTCGACCCCGACCCAGCGCAGCAGCGGGCCCAGCTCGGCGGCGGCGTCGGCCGGCACCCAGGCGACCGGCTCGGCGGTCACCGGCCGGGTCGCCCCCGGCGGGCTCACCTCCCGGCCGGCCAGGGCGTTGAGCAGGCTCGACTTGCCGGCGCCGGTGCCGCCGGCCAGGGCGCAGACGAAGGCCGTGCCCGGGAAGCCGAGCCGGGTCCGGGCCTCGGCCAGGGTCTGGGCGGCCGCCCCGGCGTCCAGCCCGAGCCGCTCGGCCGCCTCGGCCACCCGCTCCAGCCCCACCAGGCAGCCCCCGAGGTCCCGGCCCGAACCCGTCCGGCTCCTCACGTCGCGGGTGCTCCGCTCAGGCTGGCGATCAGGCGCTCGGCCTCGGCCAGGACCCGGTCGCCGGCCGAGACCAGGGCCTCGGGGCCGTCGCCGGCCGGGGCGAGCAGGTCGAGGAAGCGGCGGGCGTCGCCCTCCAGGGCCGAGCGCAGGGTGCGGCGCAGGTCGCGCTCGGCGGCGCGGATGATGTCGACCACCGCGGCCTCGCCGATGAGGGCCTCCAGGAGCTTCTGGTTGATCACCGCCGTCCCGCCGGCGATGGCCACCTCGCCCCCGGTCAGGCCGGCCGAGTGGGCGAACACGGCCAGCATGGCCACCACCCCGATGGCGTTGACGCCCAGGGAGGCGGCGAACGCGAACGCCCGCCGGCTGTGCCCACGCTCCTCGACCATCCTGGTCAGCCGGCCCAGCCAGTCGGTGAGCTGGGCCCTGGCGTCGGTCTCCAGCTGCGGCCCGTGCCCCCACAGCCCGGGATTGGCCTCCAGCAGCAGCGCCCCCGCCGGGTCGGCCGCCCATTGGGTGGCGGCGTTGCCGGCGGCCACGTCGGCATGGCGGACCAGGGCCCCGACCAGCTCCTCGAACGCCTGCTCCTTGGTCCGCTGGAGCTCGGGGGCGCCCCGGGCCGGCTGGAGGTGGCGGGCCAGGAAGGCGCGGACCCGGCCGATCCCGGTCGACAGCCAGCGGCCGACGTCGCCGACCCCGACGAACTCCTGCCAGGACCGCATCACCTCGCCACGCAGGAACTCGCCCCCGGCCAGCCGGTCCTGGAGCCGCTCCTGCTCGGTGTCGTAGGCCCGCTCGACCTGGGCCCGCAGGGCGGCGGCCCGGCGCCGGTCCGCCTCCAGGTCGGCGGCGACCTCGGCCACGGCCGCGGGCAGGCCGGCCAGGGCGCCACGCAGCGCCTGGGCCTTGACGGCGGTGAGGGCGGCGGTGTCGGCCGACAGGCTCTCCAGCGCGCGGCGCACCGGCTCGATGGCGCCCGCCTCCAGGCCGTCGGTGGCCGGGTCGCGGGCCCCCTCGACCACCCCGAGCATGGGCAGGTCGCGGCCGCCCGGCCCGGCCGTGCCCAGGCCGGCCTCCTCGAAGCGCCGCCGCGCGTCGGCCAGCACCGCCCGCCGGTCGGCCTCGCGGCGGGGGAGCCGGTTGACCACCACCAGCAGCGGCACCCCCCTGGCCCTGGCCTGGCGCAGGAACTCCCAGGGCACGGCGTCGGCGTAGCGCTGGGCGGTGGTGACGAACAGGCACAGGTCGGCCGCCTGGAGCAGCTCCTCGGCGGTGCGGCGGTTCTCGGCCTCGACCGAGTCGACGTCGGGCGCGTCGACCAGGGCGATCTCGGCGAAGGCGTGGTCGTGGACCACCAGCTGGAGGCGGTCGGCGTCGGCCAGGGCGGCCAGCACCTTGCCGGCCATGAAGGCGTCGACCTGGCCGGGGGCGAGCAGCACCACCGGCCGCATGGTGGTCGGGCGCACCACCCCGCTGGGGCTCACCGGCGCGCCGGCCAGGCCGTTGAGCAGCGACGACTTTCCGGCCCCGGTCGACCCGAGCAGGATGCAGACCAGCGGCGCCTCCAGGTCGCGGACCCGCGGCAGCAGGTAGTCGTCCAGGTGCCAGGCGAGCCGGCGGCGCCGGGCCGCGCCGAGGTCGCCCGGTCCCGGTGCCCTGGACCCGGACGCGGCCACCTGCCCGGCCAGCCCGGTCAGGGCTGCCTGGAGGGACGTGGTGTCGACTGCGGTGGGCATGGTGCTCTCCAACTACCCGGGCTCGGGTCGCCGAACCGAGGATGCTACGCGTCGGCACGGCGCCCTGAAACCAACCGGGTGACCGCGAGGTCTAATTGTGCGTCATCGTCCACTGACGCGGGAGGAACCACGATATGGGCATCATCGGTTGGATCGTCCTCGGCCTGCTCGCGGGGGCCATCGCCAAGGCGATCCTGCCCGGCGACGACCCGGGCGGCATCATCGTGACAATGATCATCGGGATCGTCGGCGCCATCCTCGGCGGGTTCCTGGCCCAGGTGCTGTTCAACAACAACACGGTGGATGAGTTCTTCGACATCAGCACCTGGCTGACCGCCATCATCGGCGCCATCATCCTCCTGCTCATCTACCGGCTGGTGATTGGCCGAGGCAGGCGCCGGGCCCTCTAGCCGACGGCACCTCGGTCCCGCGACGCGCCCCCCGAGGATGGGGGGCGCGTCGCGGCGTTCAGCGCACCGCCCGGCGAACAGCGGCCGGAGCTCGTCGGTCAAGCTGGGTTCCATGGGGCGTGCGGCATCCCTCTCGCCCTGATCAGGCGCCGCCGGCCATGGCGGGGCGGGGGTGTTCTTCGGGGTTGACGATGACGTCGACCAGGGCGGGGCCGGGGGTGGTGAAGGCGCGGCGGACGGCGGGCTCGACCTCGGCGGCGTGCTCGACCCGGAGGCCGAGGGCGCCGTTGGCGGTGGCCCAGGTGGCGAAGTTGGCGGCGTCGCCGGGGACGCCGTTCTCGGCGGTGACGGTCCCGCCGCTGCGGAGGCGGCGGCCGAGGGAGGAGACGTTGCTGACCACGACCTTCACCGGCAGGCGGTACTGGATGGCGGTGAGCAGCTCGCCCATGACCTTGGCGAAGCCGTCCGAGCCGGTGACGGCGATGCAGCCCCGGCCGGGGTGGGCCCACTGGGCGGCGATCGCGTAGGGCACGCCGGCGGCGATCGTGGCCAGGTTGGCCGAGAGGAGGTACTGGCGGTCCCCGCGGACGTCGAAGTGGCGGGCCGTCCAGGTCGCGACCGTGCCCGAGTCGGAGGCCAGGATGGCGTCGGGGGCGGCGCAGCGGTCGACGACCCGCATCAGGTACTGGGGCTGGATCGGGTCGCGGGTCTGGTCCTCGAGCTCGTCCAGGCGCCGCCGCCAGCCGGCCATGCCCGCCTGGGCCTGCTCCAGGAACCCGCGGTCGGCCTTGCGCGACAGCAGCGGCAGCAGCGCCCCCAGGGTCTCGGCCGCGTCCCCGAGCAGGGTGACCTCGGTGGCGCCGGAGCCGCCGAACCTGGCCGGGTCGGTCTCCACCTGGACGGCCCTGACCTTGCCCGGGTCGGGCACGTTGTCCGCCCAAGGGAAGCTGGTCCCCACCAGCAGCAGGGTGTCGGCACCCTCCAGGGCCTCCTCGGACGGGCGGGTCCCGAGCACGCCGATGCAGCCGGTGGTGAACGGGTGGTCGTCGGGCACGGCCGCCTTTCCCGGCAGGGACTTGACCACCGGCCCGGCCACCGCGTCGGCCACCGCCAGCAGCTCCTCCCTGGCCTCCAGGCCGCCCGCCCCGACCACCAGGGCGACCCTGGTGCCCTCGTTCAGCACCTCGGCGGCCCGCCGCAGCTCGGCGTCCGGGGGCACGCCGGGCCCGGCGGTGAACAGCGGCGCCGTCGGCGCGGAGCCCGCCGGGCTGGTCAGCATCCACGGGCTGGTCTCGACCGCGGTCTCCTCCAGGCCCGGCGGGAAGGTGATGTGGGACACCGTGCCCCTGGCCAGGGCGTGGCCGATCCCGATGTCGACCACGGCCGGGATCTGCACGGGCACGTTGACCCGCACGTTGTAGTCGGCCACGTCGTCGAACACGGTCTCCAGGGCCAGCTCCTGCCGGAAACTGGTCCCGAGCAGCCGGATCTCCTGGCTCTCGGTGACGGCCAGGACGGGCTGGTGGTCGAGCTTGGCGTCGTACAGGCCGCCGAGCAGGCGCAGCGCCCCGGGGCCGGAGGTGGCCAGGCAGACCCCGACCCGGCCGGTGGCCTTGGCGTACCCGGCGGCCATGAGGGCGGCCGCCTCCTCGTGGTGGACCAGCACCAGCCGGATCCGGCCGCCGCGGCGCGCGAACGCCTCGACCACCCCGTCGGCGCTGTCGGCCGGCAGGCCGAAGACGGTGTCGACCCCCCAGTCGACCAGCCGACCGACCAGCAGGTCCGCGGTGAGCTCCCGCACCAGGCTCCCTCCCCGAGCTTGGCGGTGTGTCCGGAAGCTACCAGATTGCGGGTGATCGTTCGATCAGCGACCGTTGACGACGTCGGCCAGGGTCTGGAGGATCAGGTGGGTCGAGGTGGCGCCCGGGTCCTGGTGGTCGCGGGAACGCTCGCCGAGGTAGCTGGCCCGCCCCTTGCGGGCGATCATCGGGATGGTGGCCTTCATGCCGGTCTCGGCGGCCGCGGCCGCCTCGTCCAGGGCCGGTCCCAGCTCCTTGCCCTCGGCCAGGGCGGCGTCGAGGGCCTCCAGCGCCGGGTGCCAGGCGTCCAGCATGGTCTTGTCCTCGAGCTGGGCCTTGCCCCTGGCGACCACGCTGTCGTAGCCGGCCCGCAGGGCCGCCGCCAGCCGCTCGTCCCCGACCTCGGCGGCGTCGCCCAGCTCCTTGCCCATGCCCAGGAACAGCGACCCGTACAGCGGGCCCGAGGCCCCGCCGACCTTGCCGATGAGGGCCATCCCGACCGCCTTGAACACGCTCCCGAAGTCCTGGTCGCCCTCCAGCCCGTCCAGGCGCTGGACGGCGGCCTTGAACCCCCGGTTCATGTTGGTGCCGTGGTCGCCGTCGCCGATGGCCGAGTCCAGCTTGGTCAGCTCGGCCGCGTGCTCCTCGACCACGGCCGCGGTGGCCCTGACCCAGGCCACCGCCTGGGCCACCGAGAACACCGGCTACACCCCCCAGCGCAGCGCCGGGGTGAGCACCGGGGCGTCCCACAGCCGGGTCTTCTCGTCGTCCAGGCGCAGGATGGTGACCGAGGCGCCCTGCATCTCCAGCGAGGTGATGAACGGCCCGACCAGGTGCCGGGCCACCTGCACCCCGCCCTCGTCCAGCAGCTGGACGACCCGCCGGTAGACGACGTACAGCTCGGCCAGGGGCGTGCCGCCCATGGAGTTGACGAACAGCAGCACCTGCTCGCCCGAGTTGAGCTTCAGGTCCTCGATCACCGGCCGGGCCAGCCGGTCGGTGAGCTGGTCGGCGCTCTCCATCTTGATCCGCTCGCGCCCCGGCTCGCCGTGGATGCCGATGCCGATCTCGACCTCGTCGTCGCCCAGCTCGAAGGTCGGCGACCCCGCCGCCGGGACCGTGCACGAGGTCAGGGCCAGCCCCATCGACCGCACGTTGGCGTTGACGTCACGGGCCAGGTCGGCCACGGCGACGAGGTCGGCGCCCTCCTCGGCCTTGGCCCCCACGATCTTCTCCATCAGCACGGTCCCGCCGACCCCACGCCGCCCCTGGGTGTACAGCGAGTCCTTGACGGCCACGTCGTCGTCCACGACCACGCTCTCGACCTCGACCCCGGACTCCCGCCCCAGGTCGGCCGCCATCTCGAAGTTCATGATGTCGCCCGAGTAGTTCTTGACGATGTGGAGCACCCCGGCCCCGCCGTCCACCTTGGTGGTCGCCCACTCCATCTGGTCGGGCGTCGGCGAGGTGAACACCTCCCCCGGACAGGCCGCGTCCAGCATGCCCATGCCCACGAACCCCCCGTGCATCGGCTCGTGCCCCGACCCGCCCCCCGAGACGACCCCGACCTTCCCCTGCACCGGAGCGTCGGCCCGGTACACCACGAACGGGTCGTAGTTGACGTCAATCAGGTCACCGTGAGCCGCCTTCATGCCCTCGAGGGACTCCTTGACGAAGTCGTCGACCGAATTGATCAGTTTCTTCATACCGGCCTCCCAGGGTTTCCTTTCATCGAGCCCTGCGCGGGGGTCGTTGGAATGGCCCGGGCGGAGGTCCCCGTCCGACCGACTGGAGTTCTCGGAGGGAGGCGGGGGCCTCCGCCCGGGCCTACCCCGGCGAACCTAGTCGACCCATCCCCGGGTCCGCTCGATCGCCTTCTTCCACTCCGCGTAGCCGCTCTCGCGCTGGTCCTCGGACCACTGCGGCTCGAAGGTCCGGTCCACCTGCCAGTTCTCGCGCATCTCATCCAGCGAGGACCAGTAGCCGGTGGCCAGCCCGGCCAGGTAGGCCGCGCCAAGCGCGGTCGTCTCCTGGACCTGGGGCCGGATCACCGGGATCCCGAGGATGTCGGACTGGAGCTGCATGAGGAAGTTGTTCTTGACCGAGCCGCCGTCCACCCGCATGTCCTCCAGGCGCTTGCCGGAGTCCTGCTCCACCGCCTCGGCGACGTCGCGGGTCTGGTAGCACTCGGACTCGAGCGTGGCCCGGACCAGGTGGGCCCGGTTGACATAGCGGGTCAGGCCGACGATGGCCCCGCGGGCGCGCTCGTCCCAGTAGGGGGCGAACAGGCCCGAGAACGCGGGCACGAAGTAGGCCCCGCCGGAGTCCTCGACCGACTGGGCGATCTCCTCGGTCTCGTTGGCGTTGTTGATCATCTTGAGGTTGTCGCGCAGCCACTGCACGGCCGCGCCGGTGATGGCGATCGAGCCCTCCAGGGCATAGAAGCTGTTGCCCTTCTCGAGCGCGTAGAAGCCGGTGGTCAGCAGCCCCGACTTGGACGGCACGACCTCCTGGCCGGTGTTCTGGAGCAGGAAGTTGCCGGTGCCGTAGGTGTTCTTGGCCTGGCCGACGTCGAAGCAGGTCTGGCCGAACAGGGCCGCCTGCTGGTCGCCGGCGTCGCCGGCGATCGGGACCTGGCCGCCGAACGGGCCATCGGCCAGCGTGCTGCCGTAGGTCTCGCGGTCCGAGGACGGCCGCAGCTCGGGCAGCATCGACTTGGGGATGTTCAGCTTCTCCAGGATGCCGTCGTCCCAGTCGGTGTCGGCCAGGTTGAACAGCATGGTGCGGGAGGCGTTGGTGTAGTCGGTGATGTGGCGGCCGCCGTTGACCCCGCCGGTCAGGTTCCAGATCACCCAGGTGTCGGTGTTGCCGAACAGGAGGTCTCCCCGCTCGGCCCGCTCCCTTGCTCCCTCCACGTTCTCCAGGATCCAGGCGATCTTGGTGCCCGAGAAGTAGGTGGCGATGACCAGGCCCGTCTTGGGCTTGATCTCGTCCTCGTAGCCCTCCTCCTTCCACTGGGACACGATCGGCTGGGTGCGGGTGTCCTGCCAGACGATGGCGTTGTAGACCGGCTCGCCGGTGTTCTTGTCCCAGACCACGGTGGTCTCACGCTGGTTGGTGATCCCGACCGCGGCGACGTTGTCGGCGCCCAGGTTGTTGTCCCGCAGCACCTGGGCGGTCACCTGCTGGGTCTTGTCCCAGATCTCCTTGGGGTCGTGCTCGACCCAGCCGGCCTGGGGGTAGATCTGCTCGTGCTCCTGCTGGGCCACGCCGGCCACCGTGCCGTCGTGGTTGAAGAGCATGGCCCGGCTCGAGGTCGTGCCTTGGTCGATCGCGAGGACGTACTCCTTCGCCATCCTGGCCTCCTGTCCGCGTTCGGGTGGGAGCGACCGGGTGAGACGGCGCCGGCGAACGACGCCGCCTCACGGACACTTCGGTGGCTAGGTCACCGGCCGGCCGGCACTAGGGTCTTCGACGACCTCGCCAATCTCCCCCTCGGCTTCGGGGAGGTATCTCCCGATCATGAAGTCGTAGATATAGACCCCGATCGCCCCGCCGATGAACGGCCCGATGATCGGCACCCAGGCGTAGAAGTCGCCGCGCTGGTCGTTGAACGGGGTGCTCCAGCCGCACACCCAGGCCGCCAGGCGCGGCCCCAGGTCGCGGGCCGGGTTGATGGCGTAGCCGGCGGCGGCGCCGATGGCCATGCCGATGGCGACCACGGCCAGCCCGATGATGAACGGGGCCATGTTGGCCCCCGGCGCGGTGTTGCGGGCGTCGGTGATGGCCAGGATCAGGATCAGCAGCATGGCGGTGCCGATGATCTGGTCGCGGAGGGCGCCGAGCTGGGAGACGTTGGCGTAGTCGGCGGCGTTGTTCGGAAAGGTGTTGAACACGACCTGGCTCTTGAAGCCCTTGGCCGGGTCGAACTTGTTGAACGCCTCGTAGAAGTTCCAGCGGACCACCAGCGCGGCCAGGAACGCCCCGACGACCTGGGCCCCCATATAGGGGAGCGTCTTGCCCCAGGGGAAGCCTCGTCGCAGCGCCAGCCCGAGGGTGACCGCC
>Ga0209382_10000964_pt1 | contig 46617 bp, 41 predicted proteins | sample SoiMetdeltSBSDD5_FD_187599 | JGI IMG/M metagenome (GOLD analysis project Ga0209382, IMG submission 187599) | Bulk soil microbial communities from a Populus tree surrounding site in Tennessee, USA - Soil MetaG P. deltoides SBSDD5 (SPAdes) (version 2) | ecosystem: Environmental > Terrestrial >...
GGAATCGGCCGCCCAGAACGTGCCCCCGGGGCGGTAGCGGCGGACGGCCGCGGTTACGAACGACCGCCACCCGTCCATCGCGGCTTGGTTGAAGACCGGGGCCGTCGTGCCCTTGTCCGCGACCCAGGACGGGGTGCTGCCGAGGGTCGGCAGGGTCCCGATCCCCCTTGCGGCGAGACGGGCGATCATCGCGTCGCTCCCATCCCAGTTGAAGGGTCCGGGCCGCGGCTGCACCAGGCTCCAGTTCACGCCGACGCGCATGGTGCGGACGCCGATGCCCGCCACCTGCCCGGCGTCCGTCGAATCGAACGGCGTCGGTCCGGCGATGACGCCGAGAAAGCTCGGCGGGACGCGCACTCGCTGGTGGTGTCCCCGCGCCGCATCCGTCGACCCGGCGCCGAGCACGAGCAGCCACACCACTCCGCTGGCGAGAAAGATCGCAGCAGCGAGCGCAAGTCGTCCCCTCATACGTCCCACCGCAGAGCAGAATAGAGGTTCAACTTGCGGCGCCGAGGCTGAAGCTCGTGAAGGCGTGATACGCCGGCTTCGGCTGGCGATCGTCCCGCAGCAGTCCCGCGGAGCTGCAAAAGCCGCACGGGACGTGGGCCGAGGGGGGCGGGTCTCGCCACTCGAACCAGTAGACGCGGTCCAGGCGCCACTGCTCCTGGACCCGCAGCAGGTACGCGAACGACTGGTCCAGGAGTCGCTTCTGTCCCTGGATTCCCTTGTTCAGCTCGAACTGGTCCGGAGGCTCCGACCCCCACCCCAGCTCCGTGAGCCAGAGGGGCTTTGCGCCGTCACCGTTGTCCGCCATCACCGTGCGAACCTTTTGAATCTGGCGCCCCAGCTCGCCCACGTCTCGGGAGTAGGGATGGAGGGCCACGACGTCGAAGGCGCCGTTGACGCCGGGCTGGTTAAGGAGCTGACGAAGGAACTGCCACGCGGTCGGCCCGGTCGTCGCGGCGAAGCCCGGGAGGCCGGCGAGCACGATCTCGGCGTGGGGGTCCGCGGTCTTGATCGCATCGTCCGAGATCCGCAGGAGCTCCGCATAGCTGGACACCTTGGGGCTGGCCGTGAAGTAATTGACGAGGTTGGGCTCGTTCCAGATCTGCCACGAGGTGATCGGCACCGGATCGGCGTCGCAACCGCACAGGGCGTGAAATGGGCTCTGACCGCCGCCCGGAGTGGGTTGCCAGAAGCTCCCGTCTGGTCCATAGCGCGCGACCGCCGCCCCGAGGAACCCCTGCCACGCGCTTTCGACCCGCGGGCTCGCGATCGGCGGGGTGGTCGGCTTGCTCGCCACCCAGGACGGCGTGCTGGCGAGTATCGGGAGGTAGCCCAGCCCCTGTGCCGCGAGCCCCCCGATCGTCGCATCGGTCAGGTGCCAGTTGTAGGGGCCCGGACGCGGCTGAACCGACGACCAGCGGAGCCCGCCTCGCATCGTCTCCACCCCGGCGTTCGCCATCTCCCTGAAATCTCGGCTGTCGGGCGCGGTCCCCGGGTTGACGCCGAAGAAGTCCGGGGGCGCGGCGGGCATCGAGGCGGGCGAGCCTGATCCGCAGCCGGTCAGAAAAAGCGCCGCTACCGCGGCGCCGAGGACGATCATCTTGCGCGAAACCGCGCGCATGGGACGAGCGAGGATACATAGCGTCGCTGGCCGGCTGCGTAGGCTTCCCGCTGCCTTGCGCTCCGTCCCTCCCGCAACCCTCCGACGGGCTCTCACGCGATCGGGGTTGGATGAATTCGAGGCATGGATCGTCCTCGGGTTCGCCGCGGCCTTTGCGGCGCTGCTGATCCTCGTCGAGAGTCGGTCCAACGCCTTCTTCAACGACGAGATCGCGATCTTCCAGCAACTGGGTGAGGGAATCGACGTCCGGTCGATTCTTGAGCCGCACAACGGCCACCTCATCCTGCCGGCGCATCTGGTCTATGCGGCGATATTCAGCTGGGTGGGACCGAGCTACACCGCGTTTCGCGTGCTCGGCGTCCTCGTGCTCGTGACGTGCGCCGTCCTCTTCTACGTCCTGGCCAGGCGACGCATGGGGCCGACGGTCGCGCTCGTCCCGGCGATCGTGCTCCTCTTTCTCGGATCGGCATGGGAGGCGCTCCTGTGGCCGTTGACGATGCTCACGTTCGGGCTATCGGTCGCGTTCGGGCTGGGCGCGCTCGTCGCCCTGGACCGAGACGATGCCAGGGGGGACGTCGCCGCATGCGCGTTGACGGTCCTCGCTGTGGTGAGCCATTCCACCGGGCTTGCGTTCCTGGTCGGCGTGGCCGTCGCCGTGATCATGGGCGGGAGAGGTCGACGACGGGCCTGGGTGTTCGCCGTCCCGCTGGCCGTCTATGCGGCGTGGTGGGTATGGGCGCTCAGGTTCCACGAGGGCCTCGCCCATCCCGGAAACCTCCTGATCGTGCCCGCGTTCATGGCCGATTCCCTCGCCGCGGTGTCCGCCGCGGTGACGGGCCTGGGCCTGGATCTCGGCGGTGGGCCCGTGAGCCTGACGGTCAGCCCATCGTGGGGATACGTCATCGCGCCGATTGCGGCCCTGGCGTTCGCCGTCCGGCTGTCTCGTGGCCGCATCCCCCCATTCGTGTGGATCGCGGTCGGAATTCTCGTGGCCTACTGGCTGGAGCTCGCGCTGGGCTTCGCTCCTGAGGGACGCGCCCCGACCGAGTCTCGTTACCTGTTTCCCGGGGCCGTCCTCGTGCTCCTCGTGGCCGCCGCCGCCCTCGCCGGGGCCAGGATCTCGCGCCGGGCCGCGGTCGCGATCGTCGCTGTGGGCGCTGTGGGCGTGCTCGCGAACGTCAAGCAGCTCGACAACGCCCAGCGATTCTTCAGCGACTACGCGCCACGCGCCCGTGCGGCGCTCGGCGCGATCGAGATCGCGGGCGGCTCCGTCTCGCCCGACTACCGCCCCGAGGCCCAACCCGGGCTCGGGGGCTCCGTGCCTGCGCACTTTCCGGTCCAGGCTGGTCCGTACCTGCAGGCGGTCCACCGGTTCGGCTCGTACGCGTTCTCCGGGACGGAGCTGCTCCAGCAGGACGCCGCGATCCGCGAATCGGCCGACCGGGTCCTCGCCAGCGCGGAGCGGCTGGCGCTTCGACCTTCCGGCGGCGCTTCGGCGCGCCGGTGCCGGGAGCTATCCGCGGAGGGCGCCGCCGTGCGCGAGCTTCATCCGGGCACGGTCTCGCTGCGTGCGAGCGCACCCGCCCGGGTGCGCCTCGGGCGCTTCGCCGAGGGCTACCCGGTGGACCTCGGCGAGCTCAGGCCCGGGCGGCCCGTCACTCTGTCGATCCCGCGCGATGCGGACGCTCGTCCGTGGCGGATCGAGATCGGCGGCGGCACCAGCACGAGAATCTGTCTCCCCTCCACGAGCTGATGGCGGTCACCGTCGCCGACCGAAGGCGAGGGAGCACAGCGGCGAGCCGGCTCCTCCGAGTCCTGTCCTCGAGCTGGCTGATCGGCGTCGTGATCGTCGTCGTCAGCTGGCAGCCGCTGGTGATCGCACCGGCTCCGGGCTTCGACGCCTCCTGGAACATCGCCCTGCAGATGGCCGCAGTGGAGCGGCTCCACTTCGGGACGGACATCCTCTTCACGTACGGTCCGCTCGGATTCCTGCGGGTCCCGCTCGTCGCCTATGCCTGGCCGGCCGTCCTGAGCGCGGTCTACCTGTTCGCCGTCAGGCTCGCTCTCGCCACGTCGATCGTCTGGATCGCTCGCCGGCGCTTCGGCCTCGCGATCGCCATCCTCCTCGCGTACGTGACGATGGCGGTGACGGGCAGCGACCTGTCGTCCCATGGCCCCGCGCAGACCGTGCCGCTCGTCTTCATCTGGTGCGCGGTGGCCATCGCGGAGCCCGAGTCCGCCATGTCACGTCGCATCGTCCTCTTCGGGGGTGGAGTTCTCAGCGCGGTGGAGGTCCTCGCGAAGCTGAACGAGGGGCTGCTCATCGCAGGCATGTGCCTCGTCGCCGCGGCGACCATGGGCGACCGTCGCGGCCGCAACCTCGCCTCGTTCGCGATCATGTTCGCGGCCGTCCTGGTCGCGCTCTGGTTCGCCACCGGTCAGGGGATCGGGAACGTCGGCGACTTCGTCGAGGGCTCCTTCCAGGTCATGCGGGGCTACTCGACCGCGCTGGTGTGGACCCCCCTGACCCGGGCCACAGCCGCATGGTGGACGACCGGGGCCGCCTTGCTCACGTGGGCACTCGTCATGGTGGCCGCCTGGCTCGCGGGGAGGGAGCTCAGGACGCCGCGACGAGTGGGCCTCCTGCTCCTCGCGCTGGGCATGGGCTTCGTCGCGTGGAAGGAGGGCTTCGTTCGCCAGGACCCGTTCCACATGTCGGTGTTCTTCGCGTGGATGCTCGCCCCGTGGATCGTCTTCGGCTGGCGAGGGAGCCGGCCGTGGGCGCTGACGGCCTTTGCTGCGCTCACCATCGTCTACTTCGCCGCGACGGAATCTCGCCCGGTGGATGTCCTTCCCCCGGTCGAGAACGCACGGACGGCCGTCAGCGATCTGCGGACCGTGCTCGACCCGAGCCGACGAGAAGCCGAGCGGGAACGGGCCCGGATTGCGATGCGATCGACGTACCGGCTCGACCCGCGGAGCCTTGCCCTGCTCCGGGGCAGGACGGTCGACGTATGGCCCTGGGAGGTGGGGATCGCGTGGGCGTACGGCCTGAATTGGTCCCCCGTTCCGAAGTTCCAGTCGCCGAGCGCGTATACGAGCTGGCTGGACCAACGAGACGCGGAAGCCCTCACGTCCTCGGCGGGGCCGCAGCGGATTCTCCGCCACTCGACCGGCGGCCCGCACGGACGCCCGAACACCTACAGCGTTGACGCCCGTTATGCCCCGTACGACGCTCCGGCCACGAGCTTGGCGATGCTCTGCAACTTCGAGGCCCTGCGGACCACACCGCGCTACCAGGTGCTCGGCCGCACCGCGAACCGATGCGGGGCGCCGCGCGCGCTGTCATCCACCGAGGCGAGCTACGGGCAAAGCGTCCGTGTCCCGAAGGCGCCGGGCCCGAACGAGATCGTGTTCGCGCGGGTACACAACGCCTCACCATCCGGAATCGAGAGCCTCCGTACCTTCTTCTATCGCGCCGTCCCGCGATACATCGCATTCGACGGCGGTGACACCTACCGCGTGGTCCCCGGGGTGCTCACGGACGGCCTCATCCTCGACGCGCCCCCGCGATCCGACTTTCCCACGCCGTTCAGGCTGTCGCCGAATGCCCGCACCATCACCCTCCTCAAGGACGATGCCGTACTGAGCCCGGACCGCGAGCTGGACTTCGACTTCTACGAGATGCGGGTCCGTCCGGAGCCAGGCGGTCGCGCACCTTAGACTGGGTGCCTTGCGCATCGGGCCTCTAAGTCAACGGCCGCTGGCGCGTGAAAGCACGTTCAGCGGCGAGGCCTCCCAGCTGTTGGCCATCGGCCTGATCGCGGTCGCCACCGCGGCGCTCGGATTCGTGCAGGGCGGCTACTCGCAGGAGGCCGTCGCGATCGCCACGATCGTGGTTTGGGCGGCGGCGGGTGCCGGGATCGTGCTCGGGCTCTGGAGTCGAAGCGAGGTCCCGCGCGCCGCACTCGTCTCGGGCTTCTCGCTGCTGGGTCTCGTCGTGCTGAGCGCCGTCTCGATGGCGTGGGCGGACGACCCCGGCCGAAGCTTCGACGCGAGCATCAGGGTCGCCGGATACCTGGGCCTGTTCACGCTGGTCGTGGTCGCCGCGCCCAGGACGGGAAAGCGCGCTTGGCTCGTCGGGCTGGCGGTAGGACTGACCGTCCTGTGCGCGGCGGCGCTGGGGTCGCGGTTCGTCCCGACCCTGTTCGGCAACGCCGATCGCGAGCTGGGCGCCGCGATCCCGAACGCCGCGGGGCGCCTCAGCTATCCCATCGGGTACTGGAACGGACTCGCCGCGTTGCTGGCCATTGACGCGGTGCTGCTCGCGTGGCTGGCCACGTACGCACGGGGCAGGTACGGGCGGGCCCTGGCCGCGGGCCTGCTTCCGCTTTCGGTCCTGGGCTTCTACCTCGCGTCCTCCCGCGGCGGCCTCGCGGCCGCCGCGGTCGGCGGCGCCGTGCTGCTGATGCTCGCCCGCAACCGCCGCGCCATGCTGGCGGGAGCCGTCCTGGGCGGTGCCGGGGGCGGGCTGCTCGTCCTCGTCGCGCGGACACAGGACGATTTCGTCAGTGGTGTCGCGGGGGCTTCGGCGAACAACCAGGGCGCGCTCATGCTCCTCGTGACCCTGGTCTGCGTGGGCCTCGTCGGCGCGGCTCGCTACCGCCTCGACCCGTGGCTTCAGCGGGTGGGCTCGACTCGCCGTCCGATCTGGCCCTTCGCCGTGGGGCTGGTCGTCGTGGTCGGAGCCGTCATCGCGCTCGCCGGTCGGGACAACCCCCAGGCGGGCGCAGGCGCCGGCCCCGCCCAGGGCGTGTCGGCGGGGCACCTGACGAGCGCCGGGTCCAGCGGGCGCTACCAGTTCTGGACGGCGGCTCTTGACGCGTTCGCGAGTCATCCCGTCGGCGGCGTGGGCGCGGGCAACTTCGAGCTCTACTGGAACGCTCATCCGCAGCTGTCGATCCCGCTCGTAAACGCCCACTCGCTGTATCTCGAGACGCTTGCCGAACTGGGACCGGCCGGCCTCGCCCTGGTTCTGGCGTTCCTCGCCGTCCCCGTCCTCGCGGCGACGCGGCGACGCTCGTTCGCGGTGCCACGGGTGGAGGATGATGCGGCGCTCGCGGTGCTCGCCGCCGGCGCCCTGTCCGCGGCTCTGGAGTGGACGTGGCAGATCCCGGCCGCCTTCGCACCGGTGATCGTCGCCACGGGGCTGTTGGTCGCCGGGGCCGGGGTGGAGCCCGCCACCGACGACTCGGCGCGACGGCAATCCAGCTTCGCGCTCGGGGTCGCGACCCTGGTGGCCGCATGGATATCGATCTGGGCCGCGGCCCTGTCGTTTGCGGGCGAGCACGAGCTCGGAGCGAGCCGGTCGGCGGCGGCTCGTGGCGATCTCGCGCAGGCCGCGGACGATGCTCGGATCGCGGCCCGGCTCCAGCCCTGGTCGCCCGAACCACCACTTCAGCTCGCCCTCGTCGACGAGCTCGGCGGTGAGCTCGGCGCGGCGAGAACCGCCGCCCTCGATGCGGTCCACAGCGCGCCGGGGGACTGGCGCACCTGGGCCGTCGCCGGGCGGATCGCGGCCAAGTCGGGGAACTCGGCGGCGGCATCGTTGTTGATAGCCAGGGCACGATCCCTGAGCCCGGTCGAGTTGCCTCCCGAATTCAGCAATGCAGCACGAGGGCAGTCATGACCCCGTGCCGGATCGCACGCTTTCGAATATGCTCGCGAGTTGTACGGCGCCAGCAGCAGGGAGCTATGGACGCGGGGATCGAGATACGAGGCCGGGATGAGCTCGAGTGACGTGACCACCACGCAAACGCGCCCGGTGACGATCACGGACGACCTCGCTCCGAGGACCCGGGTCGGGCGGCGGAGCGTCCGTCGGCACAATCGCTTCTGGCGGGACGCTCGCCGCCGGCGGTTCCTCGCGACTGCCGATGTCATCGCGGCGGTTGCCGCGAGCGCATCGATCGCGACGTCGACCACGATGCTGATCTGGGCGTTGTCGCTGCTGCCGATCTGGGTCGTGCTCGCCAAGCTCTTCGGCCTCTACGATCGCGACCAAGGCGCGATTCGGCCACTGACGCTCGACGAGCTGCCGGCGATCGCCGCCTGGGGAGCCGCCGGGGCGGTGGTCCTCGGGCTGCTGCTCCCGCTCACCCACGCGGGTGACATCGGCCTCGCCGAGGTCGTCCGGTGCTGGGCCGTGGCAACGGTCTGCGGCGGTGTCCTGCGAGCGCTCAGTCGATGGGTCTGGCGCCGAACCACGCCGCCGGAGCTCACGGCGGTGATCGGAAACGGCCAGCTCGCGGACGCCGTGCAGAGAAAGGTCGAGCTGTTCGGGGACATGCACCTCGATCTCGCTCCGAGCCGCCGCGTGCCCGTTGCGGTGGGCCGGCAGCCGCAGGCGGATCTGCGAAGGCTCGTGCGCGGACTCGATCGAGTGATCGTGGCTTCCGAGCGCCTCGATCCGGAGTTCATCGGGCAGCTCGCCGGCGTCTGCCGAGACGAACAGGCGAAGCTGAACGTCGTCTCCCCGCTTCGTGGGCGCGCGGGGGCGGTTCCGAGGCTCGCGGAGGTCGCCGATCTGCCGATCCTCGAGTACGACACTCGCGACCCGTCGAGGTCGACGATCCTCATCAAGCGGGGATTCGACCTCTTCGTCGCGACGCTCGGCCTGCTCGTACTCGCGCCCCTCTTTCCGCTGGTCCTGGCCGCGATCAAGCTCGACAGCCGGGGCCCCGCGATCTTCGTGCAGCTTCGCGCGGGGCGCCGTGCCGTGCCGTTTCGCATGTACAAGCTGCGGACGATGACGATGGACGCTGAGGACGAGCTGGCGGCGCTGATCTCGCTCGATGCGCTCGCGGAGCCGGTGTTCAAGCTCCGACCCGACCCCCGCGTCACCCGGGTGGGCCGGTTCCTGCGGCGGTTCAGCCTCGACGAGCTGCCCCAGCTCGTCAACGTCCTGCGTGGGGAGATGAGCATCGTCGGGCCGCGCCCCGAGGAGATCGAGGTCGTCAGGCGCTACCGGCCGGAGCATCGGTTCCGGCTCGACGTGAAGCCCGGCATGACCGGGCCGATGCAGGTATACGGCCGTGGGGACCTGACCTTTTCCGAGCGCCTGGCGGTCGAGCTCGACTACGTGGAGAATCCGTCGCTGGGCCGTGACCTGCGAATCCTCCTCCAGACGATCCCCGCCGCCCTGCGCGGCCGCGGCGCGTACTAGGCCCTGATCAGCGCAACGGTCATCGTCCCTACCGTGCGTGGGGGGTCGAGCCTCGCCCTGCTCCTGGCATCGCTGCGCCCTCAGAGGGGGGTGGGGGAGATCCTGGTGGTCGCGAACGGGGCTCCGGATTCCGCGTTGAGCGGCGCCGGCTTGGAATCCGAGCGCGTCCGGGTCATGCGCCTTCCCCAGAACGTCGGCTACTCCCGGGCCGTGAACCTCGCCGCCGGCCAGGCCCGCGGTGACGCCCTCGTGTTGCTGAACGACGACTGCAGGTGTGAGCCGGGCTACGTCGAGGCGATCCTGGGCGCGCTGGATCCCGCGAGCGGCGTGGTCATGGCCGCCGGGGTGATGATTGCCTCCCGCGATCCCTCACGCATCGATACCGCCGGGATCGAGATCGGTCACGGGCTGCTCGCCTTCGACTACCTGAACGGGGAGCCGGTGGCGGCGCTCGACCGGAGCGTGCCCGACCCGCTGGGGCCATCGGGGGCTGCGGCGGCCTTCGATCGCCGGGAGTTCGTGGCGGCCGGGGGGTTCGACGAGAACATCTTCGCCTACCAGGAGGATGTCGATCTCGTCCTCCGGATGCGCGGGGCGGGGGGCCGATGCAGGCTCGCGAGCGAGGCACGCGGGCTTCACGAGCACTCCGGCACGCTCGGATCGGGCTCGGCGCGGAAGAACTACCTGATGGGCTTTGGGCGCGGCTATCTACTGAGAAAGTGGAGCGTCCCCGCCGATCCGCGACGACTCGCGATCGCCCTCGCCGCCGACGCCGTCATCTGCGCCGGACAGGTCGCCTTCGACCGTAACCTGGCGGGCCTCCGGGGGCGGATCCGCGGCTACCGCGCGTCGCGTCCGACCCACCCCTATCCGGGCGCCGTGATCGATGCCCAGCCACGCGTTCCGGGCCTGCTCGCCGACCTCCGTCGCCGAGGACGGCGACGAATCGCGCTCAGCCGGACTTCCGAGATTCGACCTTCGTGATCGGCGGACGCCCGTTGCGGGTGAGCTTGTCGATGACTCGCCTGCCCGCCGGTCGGAGCGGCCGAGGCGTGACGCGGCGCAGGGCGCTTCGCCAACGCGGCGGTCCGAGCCCTTGGTCTGCCCGGGCTTGTTTCAGCATCGCCGTGAGGCGCTGGTCGCGCTTCTCCAAGTTGGCCATTCGCTGACGCATGCGCGCCGCGACTTCCGCATCCGTCTCGGGCATGTTCGACGAGACCTGCCGCGCAAGCGTGTCATGGACAAAGAACCGGCCCTCGGCCCTATTCACGCCACCCATCGCGAAGGCCGCGCAGATGTACGCGTTTCGGTACGCCTCGTCCCGAACGTCCAGGAGGTCCTGGGTCAGGTTGTTGGCGGCATAGATCTTGTCCAGCAGCCGTGTCTGCTCTCGGGCCGCCTCGAGTCCCGGCGCGTAGTTGGCGGATCCCGGATGGCTTCGCCAGCAGGCCACCACCTCCGGATGGCGGAGAAATGGCCCCACCGAATAGGCCCGGACGCACCAGTCGAAGTCGGCGAGATAGACGAAGCTCGTGTCCCAGCCTCCGATTCGCTCGATCACCCGGCGCCGGAAGATCGCGCCGACGTTCACGATGCAGTTGTGCAGTCTGATCGCCTCCGCGACCGTGTACTCGGGCGGCGTCATGTCGGCGATCGTCTCGCCGCTTTCGTCGATGACGCGGTAGGCCGGATACGCCAGCGCGGCGTCGGGACTTTGCCTGAGGAGAGCCGCGAGCTTCGTGATCGCACCCGGCAGGAAGAGGTCGTCGGAGTTCAGGTAGCCGATCAGCTCGCCGCGAGCCATCTCAAAGCCGCGGTTCAGGGTCTTGGCCTGGCCCATGTTCTCGTGACGTTCCCAGCGCATCCGCTTCGGGTGCGCGTTCGCGTAGCGCTCCAGCACCTGCGGTGTCTCGTCGGTCGAACCGTCGTCGAGCGCGAGACATTCCAGGTTCGGATAGTCCTGGCCGAGGATGCTGTCGAGCGTCGCCTCGAGCAGGCCTCCGGCGCGGTTGTACGCGGGAACGATGATCGTGACCAGGGGCTGGTGCTCGGTCCCACCATTGGCCCCGCCCCCGCCTGACTGCCCCGCGTCGTTCATGCGCGCGCTCGGGATGCTACCTCGTGCTGTTGGGGCGGCTTGATGGTGTTGCCGCCGGTCGCGGTTCCGAGCACGATGCGCGCCGCGGTCGGGCTGACGGCCTCGACCAGGTACTCGCGCGGCGGGAGCCAGAGCGGCTCACGCGAGAGGGCCGTGACCACGGAGCGCCGGATGCCCTCCCGCTCCACTCCCGCGATCAGGTTGCTGCCGCACTCGACCGTCTCGGGTCGTTCGGTCGTATCCCGCACGGTGACCGCCGGCACGCCGAGGATGCAGCACTCCTCCTGCACGGTGCCGCTGTCGGTGAGGACGCAGCGCGCGTGTTGCTCGAGGCAAACGAAGTCGAAGAACCCGAGCGGCGGGCTGACGATGACGCCATCGCCCTCGAGCTGCACCCCGAACGACTCGAGCTTCCCCTTCGTGCGGGGGTGGACGCTGCAGACCAGCGGGAGCTCGAGCTCGTTGGCGATTGCGGTCACGCCGGTGACCAGCGAGCTCAGCCGCTCCTCGAGGTCGACCGTCTCCTGCCGGTGGGCGGTGAGCAGCAGGTACCCGTTCCCCTCGAGGCCGAGGCGATCGAGGGCTTCCGAGCGCTGGATCGCGTCGGCGTTGCGGTTCATCACCTCCTTGATCGGGTTGCCGGTGACGTAGATCCATTGCGACGGGATCCCCTCCGCGAGCAGGTTGGCGCGGCTGCGCTCCGTATACGGCATCAGCACGTCGCTCGAGTGATCGATGATCCTCCGGTTGACCTCCTCCGGGACCCGGTCGTCGAAGCACCGGTTACCGGCCTCCATGTGGAAGACCGGGATGCCGAGCCGCTTGGCGACGAATGCCGAGAGCCCGCTGTCGGTGTCCCCGAGGACGAGCAGGCGATCGGGGCGCTCCTCCTGCAGCACCTCACCCATGCGGCTGATGATGCTGCCCACCCGTGAGGCGAAGCTACCGCCCGTGATCCCCAGGTAGCGGTCCGGGGAGCGGACCCCGAGTTGCTCGAAGAAGACCTCGCTCAGGGTGGGGTCGGAGTTCTGCCCGGTGTGGACGAGGACGTGGTCGCAGAGTTCGTCGAGGAGCTCGATCAGCGGGCTCAGGCGGATGATCTCGGGACGGGTCCCGAGAACGGTGAGGACCTTCACGCCGCGAATACGGGCGCGTCGTCAAGCATCAGCTTGTTCTCGCGGAGCAGGTCCAGGACCGCGGGTGGGCCGAGGGTCTCGTTGGCCGAGCTGTACTCGCGCCCACCGAACGGCTCGGCGTCGAGCGGCTCAGAGCGCAGCTCCGGCAGCAGCGGGAGGATCACCAGGTTGCGGCCGCGCCTGTAGGTTCGCGGCGCCTCCTCCTCGGAGACGAGGATCTCGTGGATCTTCTCTCCGGGCCGGATCCCGACCCACTCGATCTCGATCGGCCGATCGCCGATCAGCGCGTCCGCCAGGTCGCGGATCAGCGCGGACGGGAGCGTTGGCAGGTAGGTCTCGCCGGGACGGCCCGCCTGCAGCGCGTCGAACACCGTGTCGACCGCGCGATCCAGGCTCAGGAGGAACCGGGTCATGTCCGGGCTCGTCATCGTGACCGGCCCCCCGTTGCGGATCTGCTCGTGGAACAGGGGGACGACCGAGCCCCGGGAGGCGAGCACGTTTCCGTACCGCGCCGCCAGGAAGCGCGTGCCCGGACACTCGATGTTGGCGCGATTCAGGATGCGCTCCTGCACCGCCTTCGTCATCCCCATGACATTGACGGGCTTGCATGCCTTGTCCGTGGAGACGCCGATCACCGCCTCGATCTCCAGCTCGTGGTCACGGATCGCGCGGACGACGTTCTCGGCGCCCATGACGTTCGTCTTCACGGCCTCGAAGGGGTTGTACTCGCAGACCGGGACCTGCTTCATCGCCGCCGCGTGAAAGACGATGTCCCGCCCCCGCAAGAGGGAGACGACCGAGGCGGGATCGCGGATGTCCCCGATCTGGAAGTGGAGCCGCGAGTGGCGCTCCTCCTCGTAGACGATCTCGTCTGTGGCGACCCTTCGGTGCTGGAAGTCGAGCCGCATCTGGTGCTGGGTCGCCTCGCTGCGTGAGAACACGATGACCTCCGCCGGCAGCCCCACCTCGCCCTCCAGCAGCCGGCGGACGATGACCCTGCCGAAGGATCCGGTTCCGCCGGTCACCACGACGCGCTTGCCGGTGAGCAGGTCCTCTCGCTTATCGGTGAGCAAGCTCCCTCCTGATCTCCTCATACGGCGTCTCGTCCGCCGCCAGCTCGTCAACCATCCCGTCCCACCGTCGGGGCCGGCGACCCGTCGCACCGCATAGTCGGCTTGAGTCTAGAGAGCGGTCGATGACCACGGTGTCGTCTGGGACGATCTGGATCCCGAGCTTCAGAGCATCGTTCAGCATCGTGAGCAGCGTCAGCTTGTCGATCGGTTCCGCGGCGAGGTGCCAGACGCCATCCAGCTCGGGATGCTCCTCGGCCAGGAACGCGATCTCGGCGGCCAGGGCCTGCGTCGTGAATCCGCTGAAGACCGCTCCGGAGAATCCGCGAACGGTCCCACCTCGATTCGAGATCAGCCACTCGAGGAGGCCGAGCGCACCGCGAAGCTCACGCCCGATCAGCGATGTGCGCAGCGTCAGCAGTCCATCGCCCGCGACCTCTCCGAGGAGCTTCGAGCGGCCGTATATGTCCGTGGCGTCCGGGACGTCGTCCTCTCCGTAGTTGCCGCTCCTGCCGCTGAACACGCAGTCGGTGGAGACGTGGACCATCCTCGCCGAGTGCTCGCGGCACAGCGCGGCCAACTCGTGCGGAAAGAGCGAGTTCGTCCGGATGGCCGGGATCGCCTGCTGTCCGGCCTCGGCCTGCTTGACGGCGCCGATGCAGTTGACGACGACCTCGGGCCTCGCCTCCGCGAACGCGGGCCGTAGGCTGTCCGGCCGCTCCGCCCGGATCCCGGGGATCAGTGTGGTCGCCGTCAAGAGCTCTGCGATCCGTTCCGGCGCCGGCTCGCGCACCGTGCCGAAGCATTCGAAGCGCTCGCCCCATTCCGCGCACAGCCGGTGACCGAGCGTCCCCGTCGCCCCGACCACCATCACCCTCACGAGCCGGCCTCCCGCCGCCGCCGCCGCATCCGCGCCGCCATGAATCGGACGAGCGGGCGGCGATCGAGCAGCGCCTCCTTCTCCCGCTGGAGCTCCTCGATGCGCCCGCGCTGGCCGGCCAGCTGGTCGCGCGCCGCCGCCAGCCTCTCCTCGGTGCTCTGCGCGCCCGCGCTTGCCGAGACCTCCCGCGCATGCCGGTCGACCAGGAAGTAGCGCTCGCCGGGATCGTTGAACCCGCTCGCGATGACGGTCGCCGAGAGCACCAGCGCGTTGCGGTAGGCCTGGTCACGGATGGCCTTGAGCTCCGGCTCCGGCTGATCGGCGAACACCTCGTCCAGGATGCGCAGCCGTTCCTCCGCCATCTCGCGCCCCTGCTCGGCGACGGTGAGCGCGCCGCCGTGCCGCCGCCAGCACGCGAGCGGCTCAGGCACGCGGACGAAGGGACCGACCCTGCTCAGGCGAAGCCACAGCTCCTTGTCGGCCAAGTAGCGGAGATCGGTGCGCAACGGACCGGCCCTCCGCAGCGCGTCGGCGCGGAAGAGTGCGCCCGGCCCCACGATCGTGTCCTGGAGCCGGACCGACTCGACCCGCGAGTACTCGGGCGGGCTGATCGTGTCCACGACGTCACCGCCTTCGTCGATCACACGGTAGGCGGGGTAGGCGAGAACCGCGTCGCCCCTCCGTGCGAGCGCGCCGACGAGCCGCGAGATCGCGCCCGGGAGGAGGACGTCATCCGAGCTCAGGTAGCCGAGCAGGCTCCCATCGGCCATCTCGAAGCCGCGGTTCAGCGTCGCGGCCTGCCCCCGGTTCTCCTGACCGGTCCAGCGGAATCGCGCGGGATGCCGTTCCGAGTACTCGGCGAGCGCGTCGGCTGTCCCGTCGGTCGAGCCGTCGTCGATCGCGAGAACGTCCAGGTTCGGGTAGTCCTGCGTGAGCAGGCTGTCGAGCGCCTGGGCGAGAAGGGGCCCCGCCCGGTTGTAGACCGGGACGACGAGGGTGACCCGCTCCGGTTGCTCAGCGGAGCTGGAGGTCATCCTCGAGGAACCGCTCATATGGGGAACCTCGCAGGGCGCTCTCGATCTCCGACCAGTTCTCGATCGTCTCCGAGAGGGGCCGGTTGCGGAGCCGCTTGAAGCGGGACTCCAGCGCAAGCGGTTCGACCCCGAGGAACGTCTGGAGGTCGTCCAGGCTCCGGCCGACGGCGAGGTCCTCGTAGGTGATGTCGAACACCGGCTTGCCGTCGGCGAGCCCGTCGAGGTAGCGCTCATGGTCCTCCGTCCGCCGGAACACGGCAAGGCATTGCTTCGGGTCGAGCGTCACGGTCGTGTCGCCATAGTCCCCACGAGTGGACCGCGAGACCCGGGTGGCGGCGAGCAGCCGGCGCGAGGCGAACAGCGCCAGCAGGTTGAGCCGGCGAAGGCGGATGACCCGCAACTCGTCCGGCTCGAGCAGGCGCAGGGCGACCGGGTGGGCCCGAATCGAGTTGAGCGGGAGCTTGAACCCCACCGCGCGCTCGCCGAGCGGGGCGGTGAGCTGCGCGACGTACTCCACCGGGTCGTCGATCGGGGACTTGATGTACGCCTCGTCCAGTGTGCTCTTCCGGTCGGTGAAGAGCTCCCCGAAGCAGTGGATCTCGGGGTGGGAGCCGAGCAGCGAGACGAGATGGGTCGAACCCGTGCGACCCAGGCACAGGATCACGAACGTGAGCCCCGTGTCGCCGGCGCCGCTCACGAGCGGGTGGGCGCGAGGACCTCTTCGCAGGCGGCCAGCGCGTAGCCGAAGCGAAAGAGGAAATCGACGTCCAGGCGGTCGACCAGCGGCTCGACGTCGAAGCCACCGTCCACACCCGCGGCGTCGAGGAGCGCCCGGTTCCGCTCCCGCGCGACGCGGCGCCCGGTCGCGCGCGCCCAGGACTCGAGCTCTTGCCAGGTTTCCGTCCCCGGCGCGAAGACCGCCAGGAAGTCGGGCGTCGCGCTGTGCGGATCCTCGACCGGAGGATCGGGAGCGCCGGAGATGGGCAGACCCGCCACGCCGCGGGTCGTCGCCGTCGCCTGATCCGCGAGGCGAGCGGCGATCAGCCGCTTGTGCCTCCGCGGCCCGGCCAGCTCCTCTGCGATGAGGCGCGCATCGTCGGCGGAGTTCTCGGCGCCGCGCAGTCTCGCGGCGAGGGCCTCGCCAAGTACCGTCGCGCCCCGTCGTTCGCTCTCGAACCGCCTCACGGAGAATCCGAGCGAGATCACGAGGAGGGAGGTGCCGTCGTAGGCGACCGTGTGGCGGAGCAGCAGATCGGAGTCCGTCCCCTCGCCGAGCAAGAGCGCGCGAGCACCCCGAATCAGATCAGCCGCGGGCTCGTCGTCGGGTGGAGCCTCCACGTACCCCATCAGCCCCTCCAGCAGCTCGAGGAGGCGGCCGCGAAGATCGACCTCCCCGTTCGTTTCGGGGCGTGCCGCCGGCCTTCTCGCGGGCCCCCCCCGGGCCGCTCGCGGGGAACGTACGCGCTGGATGCGACGCATGATCCGGCCCAGTCGTCGCGGTCGGCGCGCCTTGGGATCCGGGAGCAGCTCGCTTACGGTGACCAGCCGATAGTCCCGGTCGAGGAGACCCTCGATCAGCGCCGGCAGCGCATCCGCGGCGCGGCTCCAGGGGAGGCCGTCATGCAGGAGCACGATGGAGCCGGGTGAGACGGACTCGAGCACGTTCCGGGTGATCTCCTCGGGGTCGATCCCCTCCCAGGGCGGCAGCGCGTCCTCGGAGTCGGCGCTCCACAGGATCACCCGCATCCCGTCTTCGATCGCGGCGTCCGCTCCGGGACGGTCGACCGCGCCGAACGGAGGCCGAAACAGCTTCGGGCGGGTGCCCGTCACGTTCTCGATCACCGCCGTGCACGCGGCCACATCGTCGGCGGGGGGGAACGGCGCGTGGCCGTAGGAGTGGTTGCCGATCTCGTGACCCTCCCTGAGCAACCGGTGTACGAGCTCCTCCTGCCCGTCGATCTTGCGTCCGACCAGGAAAAACGTCCCGCGGACGCCATAGTGCTCGAGTGTCTCGAGGACGCGGTATGTCTGGAGCACGGGGCCATCATCGAAGGTCAGTGCCACCTTGCGCTCGCGCCGGCTGGCGGGGCCGCCGCGCCGGTCGATGAGACGGACGAGGTTCGTGTAGTCGCGCCCCTCGCCCCGCTTGTTGACGGTTGTCGCGACGACGTTGCGGGCGGGCCCAGAGCGGGTGGGCGGCTCACCGTTCGACCGATCGGGGGGCTTCGGCGAGCTTTCGGCAAGCGGATAGCCGAGCTCACGGAGCTTGTTACCCATCACGTCGTGCAGGATCGCCGTCTCCTCCTCGGTCATGTTGTTCCGCCAGGCGCCTGGGGTCGCCGAACGGAAGAACTTCGTCGGCCCCTTCTGCTCGGCCGGAACGGACTCGAATGCGTTCACCTCCACCGCGCGCTCCAGCCATCGCTCGTGCCTCCGGACGCCGAGGAAGTCGATCAGCTCGATGACGTTCTCCGCGGGGGCGGCGAGCAGGTCCTCGTAGCGAACCATCTTTCGCCGCTCGGCCGGGTGCGCGCGGAAGGCCTTCTCGATCGCGGTCACGTCGCCCACCCAGGTCCGAGCCCGCCTGCGGACGAACTCGATCCGCTCGTCCGGGGTGGTCCAGCCGGTCACCGGGAGCCAGCCGCCGGGCTGGTTTGCTGCCGTCTGCGAATCGACGACGTCGCGGCCGTCGCGGACGAGGAAGACCATCTTCGAGGCGGGGAACAACGACATCACCAGCGGTGCAGCGTGGGCGCCGGCGACCTCCTTGAGCAGGAGTCGGGGGTTGTCGGCGTCGTATCGCTCGGCGGCCTGCTCGAGGAAGCGATGAAAGCGCACCAGCATCATCCGTCGGACCTCGGGCCGCCACGCGTCGGCGTACTTGGCGGAGAAGAAGTAGTTCGCTCGATTGCGCAGACCAAGGGCCGCGCTGAACGTCCTCGGGGTGAGGTCATCGCCGTAGTCCGCCGACCCATGGAGCGGGAGCAGATGGTTCGATATGAAGGTCGTATCGACCGGGATCAGGTCAACCTTTCCCTGCCATGCCCGCGGCGCCACGAACCCGAGCATGTCCTCCTCATCCTGGCGCGAGTCGACGAGCTTCAACGGATGACTGAGCATCCGCAGGAGCCATGTGCTCCCGCTGCGAGCGGTGCACCAGATCCAGACGATCCGGGATTCGAACTCCTGGTCGTCGAACCCCAATCCCGCCGTCGGCGAGTACGTCCCGCGCCCCGCCCCGTGTCGCCGAAGCCTCATCGCTTCGGCTCAGAGCGCCTCGGCGACTTCCGGGGCCTCCCGCACGAAGTACCAGACCGAGAACACGCAGATCGAGATCGCGAGGACGATCGGGATCAGGGCGCGGCCGACCCCGCCCGCCGCCTGTACCAGGGTGGGGGCGGATGGGTCGGTGACCGCCTTGCGGATGACGACGAAGATCGGCGACAGCGGGTTCAGCATCACGATCGGCCGCACCGAATCCGGGATGTTGTCGATCGTGTAGAGGATGGGGGTTCCATAGAAGAGCACCCTCGAGATGACCCCCCAGATCTGAACCATGTCGGGGAGGCGCACGAACACGACCGAGAGGAACAGCGCAACCCCCGTGGCGAAGGCCACGAGAGCGGCCGCGGCGAGAGGGAGCACCAGCCAGCTCCAGGTTGGCGTCAACCCGAACGCCAGCAGCAGGATGAAGCCCACGACGAGATTGAGGCCCAGGGTCATCGTCGAGGTGAGCGAGGTGGAGAGGGGGATCACCATGCGCGGAAATCGCATCTTCCGGACGAGGCCCTCCTTCGACGCCAGCGACCTCAAGCCGCGCTGAGTCGTCTCCTGGAAGAACTGGAACAGGATGATGTTGAGCATCAGCATCGGGGCGAAGTTCTCGATCTGCCCCCCGAACGAGAGGACCTTGCGCAGGAAGAGGAAGACGATCCCGAACGTGACGAGCGGCCGCATCAGCGCCCAGAAGTAGCCGAGCACAGCGTCGACGTAGCGCATCCGGAAGTCGGTCACCGCCGACAGCCAGAGCAGCTCCCAGAAGCGCTTGCGCGTCGTGCCGAAGGCCGTCGGCCCCTTGACCTCTCGAAGCTCGAGCGGGCGCTCGGCGGTGGCGGTCACCCCACCTCCAGCTCGGCCGAGTCAACTCCCGCGTCGGACGCCTCGACCTCGATCTCACTCTCCAGCGACACCACGCTTCCCGCCTCGTCCGGGCTCTCGACCGCGAAGGTCAGCCAGCGCCCCAGCGAGCGCTCGCCCTCGCCCTCGGCGTCCTCGGCCTCCGCTACGCGGCACATCACCGCGTAGCGGCCGGACGCCAGGCGGTTCTCGACCTTCGCCGCAACCCGGAACCTGCCGCTGACGCGGTCGAGCCCCGGCTCGAGTGGGCGGGGGGGCGCCAGGAACAGCGGGCGGCCGCCGGCGTCGAGGACCGTGAACCTGACCACGGGAGCGCGGAGCGGGCGCCGGATTTGGATGTCCGCCTCGACCTCGATGGGCGCCCCGCCGGGCAGCCTCGGCTCCGACTCTTCATTTCCGCCGGCGAACCGGAACGCGGTGACCTCGGCGGCGTCCTCGACACCCCCCGCGCGGGCCTCGGTGTCCCACCGCTTCCTCGTGTTGACCGTGAGGTAGGCGTTGGCGACGTCCTCCGGCTCTCCCAGCTGCTGGACTCTGTGGTCATAGAGCAGCAGCGCCCGATCGCAGTGGCGGTTGATCGACCCCATCTCATGGCTCACGAGCACGACGGTCTTCCCGCGCTCCCGCATCGATGCGATCACGTCGCCGCACTTGTCGCGGAACGCCTTGTCGCCGACCGACAGGATCTCGTCGATCAGCATCACGTCGGCGTCGACATGGCTCATGAGGGAAAACCCCAGCCGGCCGCGCATGCCCGACGAGTAGTTCTTGAGCCTGAGATCGGTGAAGTCCTCCAGCTCCGCGAATTCGATGATCTCGTCGATCCGGTCGCGGGCCTCGGCGCGGCTCAGGCCCATCATCACGGCGTTGATCATGATGTTCTCGCGCGCCGGAAGCTCGGGCCGGAAACCCACGCCGAGCTCGATCAGTGGGGCCACGCGCCCCGCGGTCCTGACCCGGCCGCTGTCGATCGGATAGATCCCCGCGATCAGCTTGAGCAGCGTGCTCTTGCCGGCCCCGTTCGGCCCGACGATGCCGAACACCTCGCCCTGGCGGACGTCGAATGAGACGTCCTCCAGCACGTGCAGGCGCGCCCCCTGCCCGCGTATCTGCTTGAGCCGTTGGCGAAACGGCACCCATGTCCCGCCACGGGTCATGAAGGACTTGTGGACATGCTGCACCTCGATGGTCACCGGGGCGGGCATCGGGGACAGGATAGAGCGAGCATTCATGGGAGATTCACCGCGCGCGCTCCTGGAGAGAGGCCGCGTACGGAGTTCCCGCCAGCGCGGCAGCCAGCTCGTCGACGTTCTCGATCACCTCGGTTATAGGTCGCTCGCGGAGGCGCTCGTAACGGGAGCTGAGCGGCTGTGGGGTGACGCCGAGGAACGACTGGAGCTCGTCGATCCGGAGGCCCTCTGCCAGGTCCTCGTAGCTGATCCGGAACACGCGGTGACCGCCCGCAAGCGAGTCGAGCTCCGACTCCTGTTCGCCGATCTGATCCAGCCCCGACATGCAATCGCTCACGTTCACCCTGATCTTGCCGGTGCCGTAGGCACCCTGGGTCGAATGCCAGACGCCGCTCTCGAGGGCCAGCCACAGCGAGACGTACTGAGCCAGACGGTTGTCGCGCGTGAGCCTGATGATGTCGACCTTCGGGTCCGCGATCAGCTCGGCGGCCTCGGGGTGAGCCTCGATCGAGCTCCCGGGCAGCTTGAGGCCCGTGACGGGCGAGTCCACTCCCTCCATCAGCTGTCTCCAGTAGTCCGCCGGCCGCTGGTGCGGCGTGTCGACGAAATGTGGGACGGCGAGGGTGCCGCGCCGCCACTGCAGCGACCAGCGTGGCGCGAACAGCTCGCTGAAGCAGGTGATGTCGGGATGGGAGTCGAGCAGCGAGACGAGATGCTCGGATCCCACGCGGCCGACGCACAGGATCGCGAACGAGGGCACCTCGTCACGCCCGCGAGCAGCGGCGCTACGACTCGATTCCAAGCGCGCGGAGTTCGGGACCGAGATCGCGGGTGAACCGCTCCGCGATCTCCGGTTCGAGTTCGGTCCGCCACCGCCCGACTGACCGCTCGGGCGAGTCGGCGGTCATGTGCTTGGCGCGGTACGACTTGTCCCTCATGACCGACTTGGCGTCGAGCTCGACGCCGAGCCAGTTCCCGAGTCGCTCGGCGGTGCCGGGGAGGTCCCGCACGAGGTCCTCGTAGCGCACGATCGGCACCTCGCCCTTCTCCTCGAGCCCCGCGATCCAGCGCAGCCGCTCCTGTTGCCTGCGGATCACGTCGTCCAGGTGCTGCTCCCGGCCGCCCGCCCGGTCCCGCCCGAGCGGGCCGCCGCCGCGGATGTCGTTGAAGGCGTTGATCGACACCCAGGTGTCCCGCGGGTCGCGGAGCAGGACGATCAGCTTGTGAGGGGGCAGCTGGCCCAGCGGGACCTTCCACGTGTTGAGGTGCTTCTCAGCGAGGTAGCGGACGGGCGGCGTCGTGTCGGGGTCGAGCCCCAGGTCGGTCAGCCGCTCGCGCGCGGCGCGGCTCGAGAACTCGCGCCACGCGAGCTCGAAGGCCCGCTGGCCCATGGTCGGCTCCCCGGGGACCGAGCGAATCAGCGGGCGCGGCAGCCACGGCGGGGGGCCGAGCACGCCATGGGAGCGCATCTGGGTGAGCGAGCCCAGCCCCTGCGGGCCCCACTGCCCCTCCGGCCAGTCCTCGCGATCGAGGAGGTGTGCCCAGCGCCAGAGGTAGGCGAAGTACTTGCGCTCATAAGGAAAGCTCATCTCCATTGCGATCTGGGGCGAGGAGCCGAGGAGCTTCATCGTCAGCGTGCTCCCGTCCCGGGTGAAGTAGTCGACGAGGATCGGCGTCAGCCACCCGTCACTCGATTCGCCATCCGAGCCCCGCCAGGCGGTGGGCCGGCGGTCGGGCTGCCGCTGGCTCACCGAACGCACACGGGCGCGGAGCCGCCGTGCGCGGCCGCGGAGCGGCGCGTACCGGCGCCCGACGAGGAAGCGCGCCCGTCGCCGAAGGCGGGCATAACGCCGCCACGCGAGCCCGGCCAGCATCACCCGCTCTCGGCCCAGCGTCTCGGTGCGCCCGTTCAGCGACCGGCTCGAGCGCACCGCGAGCCACGCCAACCCCCGGGGCGAGTCGGCGATTCGATCCAGGGTGCGTCGCTTGGAGGCCGTCATGCGGTCAGCGCACCTTAGCCGCAGGATCGCGATGTTGACCGCGATCCGACAGTAGAGCTTGAAGTAGGGGACGCGCCACCCCATATGACCGGCGTGGAGCCGGAGGCGGGAGGCGCGGCTGATGGCCCGCTTGACCAGCGACCGGTTGTAGTCGCCGTAGGCGTTCGCCGCCAGGTGCCCCAGGTATGCGCCCCGGTGCTGCACGTAGTCGTACAGGGGACGATCGACGTACCTGATGCCGCCGAGCGCCATCGCGACCTGGGCGATCCAGTGGTCGTGATAGCCCGTGTCGGTGGGCGGGGGGAAGGGCAGGACGTCGGTGAGCAGATCGCGGTCGAACAGCGAGGCGGCGCCGGTGATCGTGTTGGCCAGCAGCAGCGAGGCGAAGTCGGTGTGGTTGTTTCGCCTGAAGCTCCAGTACGTGTCGGAGATGACCTGACCCTCCTCGTCGACGATCCGCATGTCGCTGTAGGCGAGCCGGTCTCCGGGCCCGAGGGTGTCGAGCAGGGTGGAGAGCTTGTCCGGCCGCCAGCGGTCGTCCTGGTCGCTAAGCGCCACGTAGTCGACCCCCCGCGGAACCATCGAGAGGGCACGCTCGAAATTGCCGTAGAAGCCCGCTTGCCGCTCCGCGCGTGACACGAGGAACCTGCGATCCTCGCCGAGGACCTCCCGCATCTCCTCGAGCTTCTCGGGGGAGGAGTGGTCATCGCTGATCAGGCACACCCAGTTGCGGTGCGTCTGCGCGCGGATCGAGTCGATCTGACGCCGGAAGAGATGCTTGGGGGGGTTGTAGGTCGCCATGCAGACGGCCACCAGGGGCTCGGCGGAGTCGGGCTTCCCGATCAGCTCGGCGATCGGCCCCGAGTGCCCGTTCCAGGATGCATCGACCGGGCCGTCCAGGCGCGGCAGCAACTCGACCGTCCCGAGCTGACCGCGCGCCTCGCTGCCGTCGTCGAGCGTCGCCACGAGCTCGATCCACTCCGTACGCCGCTCGTCGACCGGCGCGGCCGTGACCATCCCCCACCAGTAGTCGTCATCGATCACCGACGCCGGCCGCGCCATCCCGAAGGCGATCACCGGCTGCCGCCGGTCGGCCAGCCGGATCTCGAGCGACCGGATGCGGCGCGTTGGATGGCTGCAGGTCCCGTCGACGAAGAAGGCCTGCCCTCGACCCACCGCGAGCCGTGACGGGAACGGGCCCACCGGCGTCACGTTGAGCGCGGCGTCGGTATGGACGCGCCGCCGGCGCCCGCTGCGCTCGACGACCGCCTCCTCCGCGTGCCTCGACGCTCCCTGCCTCATGGTCTCGTCCACTCCCACAGGCCCAGCATGCACGATACCGGGGGGCGCCTGGAGCTTAGTGCTCGAGCACGAGGCCCAGGAAGCGCTTCGTCCGCTCCTCGCGAGGGTTGTCGAGCACCTCGTTGGGTTTGCCGTGCTCCACCACGACTCCCTGGTCCATGAAGACGACCTCGTGCCCGACCTCGCGCGCGAAGCCCATCTCGTGGGTGACGACGATCATCGTCATGCCCTCATACGCCAGCTCGCGCATGACGTCGAGCACCTCCTTCACCAGCTCGGGATCGAGCGCGCTCGTGACCTCGTCGAACAGCATCACGTGCGGGTCCATCGCCAGCGCACGGGCGATCGCAACGCGCTGCTGCTGGCCTCCCGAGAGCCGGTCCGGATATTCGCCGACTTTGTCGGAGAGCCCGACACGCGTCAGGATCTCCTCGGCCTTCGTCCGCGACTCCGCGCTCTTTCGCTCCAGCACCTTCTCCTGCGCGAGGCAGACGTTCTCGATGGCGGACTTGTGGGGAAACAGGTTGAAGGACTGGAACACCATGCCGACTCGCCGACGCACGAAGTTGATGTCGCCGTCCGCTCCCTTCCCGGTTATCTCCTTGCCCTCGAGGAAGATCCGTCCGGAGTTGGGCGGCTCGAGCAGGTTGATGCAGCGAAGGAGCGTGGACTTGCCGGAGCCGGACGGGCCGATGACGCAGACTACGCCGCCCTTGCCCACCTCCATGTCCACGCCGCTAAGGACCTCGAGGTTGCCGAAGCGCTTCCTGACGCCCTCGAGCCTCAGTGTCCCGCCGTCCGCGGACGACGGCGCCTGCGCCGGTTCCATCGCCGCCATGCTAGACGCCCGCCGCGGCCCCGGTGCCGAGCGGTTGCCCGGCGACCTGCTCCGGCTCGCCCTCGTCACCGCCTCCCGCCGCCGGGCCGCGCTGGGTGCGCCGCTGCTGGCGGTGGATCAGCCAGTCCACGAGCCGCGCCATCGGCAACGTCACGATCAGGTACAGGAACGCCGCGAGCGTCAGGGCGGAGCTGTTGAAGGTCTTCGACTGGATGTCGAACGCGACCTGGACCGCCTCGGGCAGCGAGATGATGCTGACGAGCGATGTGTCCTTCATCAGCGCGACCAGGTCGTTGAGAAGTGGCGGGATGACGGTACGGACGGCCTGGGGGACGATCACGTATCGCATCGCCTGCGCGTGGCTCATGCCCAACGACCGCGCGGCCTCCATCTGGCCACGCGGGACGGATTCGATTCCCGCGCGGTAGACCTCGGCCATGTAGGCGCCATACGTGATCGTGATCGCCATGACGCCGTACCAGAAGGCCGCCGGCTTCCCGAGCCAGTGCGGGTCGGCGATGAACGCCGGCAGGGGACCTGGGGTTGCATTGGATGAGGAGAGCGCCCCGAAGCCGCCGTAGATGAGCAGGATCACCAGGAGCATCGGAATGCCCCGGAAGACGTCGATGTATGCGACCGCGAGAAACCGGATCGGCGCGCCCGCCCTCCCCGGCACCTGTCGCAAGAGCGAGAGGATCAGCCCCCAGATCAGGGACAGGACGCCGCCCACGAAGAACAACTCCAGCGTCATCGTCGTGAACGCCTTGAAGACCGTGTCGAAGTGGTCGATCATGAAGTTGACGTCGAAGTACTGGCTGAAGAACTGGCTCATCTCGCCTCCTTGGTCACGCGCCTAGCGCTTCACTCCAAGCGAAAGGGCGCCTGAACGACGGCGCCCTTCCACGAATTCCGCTTGTGGTCCGGGATCAGCTCGACGGCTGGAACTTCGTCGGTGGCTTCTCCGTGAACCACTTCTCGTAGATCTTCTGATAGGTCCCATCGGCGATCAAGCCCTTCAGCGCGCCGTTGACGGCGTCCTGAAGGGCGGTGTTCTCCTTCTGCATCGGGAACCCGTAGCTCTCGCCCGTCGAGATCCTCTGGACGACGTCGAGCTCCGGATACTTCTTCAACGCGAACGCCGAGACCGAGAAGTCGTTGATGACCCCGTCGACCTGGCCGGCCTGCAGCGCGTTGAACACGGTGCCGATCGCCGCGAATGCCTGCACCTGGGCGTCGGTCTTGTTCTCGGCGTAGTCCTGACCGGTCGTGCCCTCCTGAACCCCGATCGTCGTGTCGCTCGTGATGTCGGAGGTCGACTGCAGGTCGCTGCCCTTCTGGACCATCAGCGACTGGTCGGCGGTGTAGTACGGATCCGAGAACGTGACCTTCTGCTCGCGCGCAGGCGTGATCGTCGTCGAGGAGGCGACGATGTCGAACTTGCCCGCCTGCTGGTCGGAGAAGATCGTGCCGAACGCGGTATCGACCCACTTCGGTTGCAGGTTGAGCTTCTTGGCGATCGCGTCCATCAGCTCGACGTCGAATCCCGTGTAGTCCGGGGGCTTTCCCTGCTCGAACGGCGGATAGGGGATGTCGGAGCCGATGGTGAGCGTCCCGGGCGTGATCAGCCCCAGGTCGTTGCTGCCGCCACTGCCGCCGCTCGCGCTCGTGGCGGTGGTGCTGCCGCTGCTCCCGCATCCTGCTGCGAGCCCGGCCGTTGCGAGCGCGGCGACCAGCGCGATTGCCAGCCTCATCCGTGTGCCCCTGATCATCGTGTCCGATCCTCTCCTTGTGCGTGGTTCGTTGGCACGGGGAACATATCTCCTCCCTCACTACACTTCCTGAAGCGATGCTCGAGGAGACTCTCAACCGTCCCTGCGGGGGCCGCTACGGCAGCGTCCTCGAGGCCGTCGGCAACACTCCGCTGGTCGAGCTGCCCCGCATCACGCCCAAGGCCGGCGTCCGGATCTTCGCGAAGCTCGAGGGCCGAAACCCGACCGGCTCGGTCAAGGATCGCGTGGCGAAGGCGATGATCGAGGCGGCCGAGGCCGAGGGCGCGATCGCTCCCGGGCAGACCATGCTCGAGCCGACCTCGGGCAACACGGGCATCTCGCTGGCGATGATCTGCCGGCGCAAGGGCTATCCGCTCAAGGTGGTGATGCCGGACAACGTCACCGAGGAGCGCATCCAGCTTCTCGAGATGTACGGAGCCGAGATCGCTTATTCCGAGGGCGGGAAGGGATCGAACGGCGCCGTCGAGCTGGCGCTGGAGATGGCGGAGGCGGATTCCTCCTACTACATGCCGTACCAGTACGGCAACGAGGCGAACCCCCGCGCGCACTACGAGGGAACCGCCCCCGAGATCCTGGAGGAGCTCGACGAGGTGACGGCGTTCGTCGGCGGGCTCGGCACGGGCGGCACGCTCATGGGCGTCGGGCGCCGGCTCAAGGAGGACGATCCCGAGACGAAGGTCGTCGCGGCCGAGCCGATGCAGGGCGAGCTCGTGCAGGGGCTGCGCTCGCTCGAGGACGGGTTCATCCCCCCGATCATCGACCTCGAGCTGCTCGACCGGAAGATCATGGTCTCGAACCGCGACGCGATCCTCTGGACGAGGCGCCTGCTGGCCGACGAGGGAATGTTCGCGGGCGTCTCGACAGGGGCGATCGCCGCGATCGCGGTGCGTATCGCGGACGAGCTCGACTCCGGAAACGTGGTCTTCGTCGCCCCCGACGACGGCTGGAAGTACCTCTCCTCCGGCGTCTACACGAAGCCGATCGAGGAGCTCGAGGGGATCGATTCCACCGTTTGGTGGTAGCCGGCCGGCGAGGGTCGCGCGCCGCGTTCGCGAGCTCGCCGATCGCTACGAGCCACCGACGTTCGCCCACATCCCCGACCCGGACGCCGCCCTCTTCCTGTGCGCCGTCGACCACCGGACCGGATACCGCGAGCCGCACGTGGTGGCGGGCGAAGGGCCGTTCCGCGGCAGTGCCCTGCTCTGGGCGCTGGCGCTCGAGGCCGCGCGGCACGACAACGGTCTGCTGACGGCGCGGTCGCTGCGGGACGTCGACGCCGCCCGCGTCGCCGCGCTCTTTCGGATCGAGACGGAGACCGTCCCGGACCCTGAACGGCGCGCGGCGCTCCTGCGGGACGTCGCGCGCCGGCTCGAGCGCGACCACCGAGGTGAGGCCCAGGCGCTTCTGGACGCGGCCGGCGGCTCGCTCGGCGGCGAGGACGGGCTGCTGGAGCTGCTCGCTAGCTATGAGGCGTACTCGGACCCGCTGCGCAAGAAGTCGTACCTGTTCGCGAAGATCTGCGAGCGGCGGGGCTGGCTCTCGGTGAGCGACCCCGGGCACTGGGAGGTCTGCGCCGACAACGTGCTGATGCGCCTCGGGCTGCGGTCCGGCCTCGTGGCGCCCGGGCCGCTCGACGAGGTGCGGGCGGCGACGTGCGCTGCCCTCAAGGACGTCGCGGAGCGATCCGGCGTCCCGCCGCCGGTGCTCGACGACCTGCTATGGGAGCTAGGGCGGGACGATCGAGACATCCTCGGAACCGAGGGCGGGGACCTGCGGGAGCCGCCGCGCGATCCGGACTCAGCCTGGTATTGAGGGCGCCGAAGGGCCATTGCTAGCCTCAGCCGACCGTGAGGATCGCCCGGCCGCTGCTCGACGAGATCGTCACTCACGCGCGCGAGGACGTTCCCAACGAGTGCTGTGGGATGGTCGCCGGGCGCAACGGCCAGGCGACGCGGGTGTACCGGGCGCGGAACGCCGAGGAGAGCCCGTTCCGGTACGTGATCCACCCGCAGGATCAGTTCCGGATCACAATGGAGATCGAGGACCGGGGCGAGGAGATAGCGGCCATCTACCACTCGCACACCAAGAGCCCCGCGGAGCCGTCGCAGACGGACATCAACCTCGCCCAGAACTGGCCGGACCCCGTGTACCTGATCTGCTCCCTCGCCCGGCCGGACGCGCCGGAAGTCAGGGCGTGGTCGATCGGGGAAGGATCGGTGGAGGAGGTCGACCTGGATGTCGCCTGAGGAAAGCGAGGTCCGTCCGCTCGCGTGCCCGCGCTGCGCTCGGCGGTACACGCTCGAGGAGCGCTTCTGCAGCGAGTGCGGGATGCCCCTCACCTACGTCGGGCGCGACGAGGAGCAGCCGATCACCGAGGCGCACGAACGGGCGCGAAAGATCAAGCCTCAGTACACCGGCGGCCGGCAGGTTCGAATCGCGAACGCGGCGAACATCGCCGAGGCCGAGATGATCCAGGGGATGCTCCTGGAGGAGGGAATCCCGAGCTACCAGCGCCGCAGCCGAGGGTTCGATGTCCCGGACTTCCTGGCGGCGGGCCCGCGGGACATCATCGTCCCGGAGGCGGGCGCGGAGGCGGCCCGCGAGGTGCTCGCGCAGACGCCCGTCGGCGAGCAGACAGCGCCCTCGCCTCCTCAGTCGGGGTCGACCCGGCCGCTGCTGCTCCTGGCGGCGATCGTCGGCGCGATGGCGGTGGCCGCCGCGCTCGCGTGGCTCTTCTACCAGGTGGCGAGCTAGAGCGGGCTGCCGGGCGAGAGCTCGTCGCCCAGCTCCAGCGCCGGGACCTCGTCCGCGAGCCCGAGGCGACGCGCCGTGAGCTTGCGAAGGTAATCGCGCCACTCCCGCTCGACGTCGCGGAAGCGTCCGCCGAAGGCGAGCTCAACCGCCTTGCGCGGGCCGTCCCGCCGTAGCCGCGACGCCAGGACATCGCACGCGTCCGGGCCTCGTTCGCGCTCCAGCAGATCGAAGACGGTCCCGCCCAGGATCATCGCGTCGCGCGCCCCGGGCGGGAACGCGGGCTGGCGGCGCGCGCGCAGCCGCGTGCTGACCGCTGCGCGGAACAGCAGCACCTGGTTCGCGTAGTACTGCGCCGCGCCCTCGATCAGCCAGGTCCACTGGAGGTATCGAAGGAAGCGGCGCGGGCCCCACGGGGGCGGCAGCCGCTTGTTGTTCGCCCCGAGCACGACCTGGACGTAGAGCCGCTCGGGGGTCCCGCGCAGCGCTGCGAGGGAGTCCGCGCCGGCCGCGCGGCGATCGAGGTAGGTGCCGTTCAGGACGTGGAGCTCGGTCGCCATGGCCCACCCGGCCAGGTACCGGCGACCCGCCGGGGCCGCGGCGAGTCGGGCCAGCGGCAGATAGGGATGGGCCGCGTCGAGCCAGCCGGGCGTGGGGTGGATGATGACGGTGATCCCGCCCGGAACCTCCTCGAACCGCTCCTCGAGGCGTAGGCGGAGGTCCTCCAGGGCGTCGAGCGTTCGCTGCGCGTAGTCCGTGTCCTCGGCCTCATGGCGAGCGATGAAGCTCAGTGACTCCGTCTCGATCCACGGCATCCTCGACGAGATTAGATGATGGACGCGGAGAGGCACCCGGCTGGAATCGCGGAAATTGCGGCTTCGCCGTCGCCCGACGGCTGAACCGCCGCGCGGGGCGTGGCGGTCCGCCGGTGCGAGGGGAGCCTCCTCCTGTCTCCTCGCCGGCGGCGACTCTAGACGTCGGCGCCAGGGTCTGCGCCGGTTCCCTCCCACCGGAGATACTGATGCCGTGAAGGCGATCGTGATGCGAGCGCACGGTGGTCCCGACGTCCTCGGGCTGGAGGAGGTACCCAAACCGGAGCCGGCCCCGACCGAGGTGCTGGTTCGCGTGGCGGTCGCCGGGGTCAATCCCGTCGACTGGAAGGTTCGCGAGGAGCCCTGGCTGCCCGACCTGATGGGGGAGCCGCCATTCATTCTGGGCTGGGACGTGGCCGGCACCGTGGAGGCAGTCGGATACGGAGTGACCCGTTTCGCAGCCGGGGACTCGGTCTTCGGCATGCCGTGGTTCCCGCGCCTCGCTCGCGCCTACGCCGAATACGTGGCCGCGCCCTCGCGCCACTTCGCCCGTATCCCCGAGGCGCTGGACCCGGAGGCGGCCGGCGGCCTGCCCCTTGCGGGTCTCACGGCCTGGCAGGCCCTGGTCGACACCGCGGGAGTGAGGAAGGGCACTCGAGTCCTGGTCCACGCGGCGGCGGGCGGGGTCGGCCATCTGGCCGTGCAGGTCGCGAAGGCTCGCGGCGCCGAGGTGATCGGCACCGCCCGCGCCGAGAAGCACGCCTTCCTCCGCGATCTCGGGGTCGACGAGCCGATCGACTACACGGCCCGCCCATTCGAGGACGCCGCGTCGGAGGTGGACGTCGTCCTGGATCTGGTCGGCGGCGACGACCACGGCCTACGCTCTCTCCAGACGCTTCGGGAGGACGGACTGTTGATCGCGATCCCGGCGGGCGTCAGCGACAGGGTCGCCGCGGCAGCCGAGGGGCAGTCGAAACGAGCCACCGGCCTCCTGGTCGAGCCCGATTCCGCCGGCCTCGAATCGCTCGCCGCGCTGGCCGACGAGGGGCGGCTCAGGGTCGTGGTCGAGCAGAGCTTCCCGCTCGCGCAGGCCGCCGAGGCGCACCGGCGGCTACAGCATGGGCGGGCGAGCGGCAAGGTCGTCCTCACCGTCTAGTCGCGTCGAATGCCCTCCATGTCCCGGCCCTCCTCCTCCGCGCGTGCGCGCTCGTAATCGAGCTCGGTCCTGATCCCCAACTCCGAGAGCGAATCTCGGGCCTCGTCGATGCTCTCGCTGCCGGCGACCGCTCGGGCCAGCGGGAGCTCATCGATGGCGGCTACCGCGTCGAAGAGGAACGCGAGGGCACCCACCGGGCCGAGCTCCACCTGGCGCCGCCCGCCGCGGATCGGGACGACGCCCGTCTCGCCGCGGGCGCAGCGAGCGACCTGGAGGCTCGCCTCGGTGGGCACGCGATCGGCGGCGCGCTCGAGCTCCCGGGCGATCGCCGGCGAGATGCCCCAGGTGCCGATCCAGGCGCCGGCCCGTCCGAGGGCCGCGACCCGGTCCAGGACCTGAGTCGGCGTCAACTCGCCGTCGCAGCCGGCGCCGATCACTCCCAGCAACGTGCCCTTGGCCCGGGCGGCGTCGAGCATCGCCGCCAGCATCACCGCATCGCACAGCGGGCTGGCGAGACCCTCCTCGTCTCCCCGCCCCAGGACATCGCCGCCGACGTCCACGCCCACCAGGAGGTCGCAATCCAGCTCGTCCATCGCCGCGGCGATGCCTCGTGCCGCACCGGCCGCGCCGCGGGTGACGTCGATCAGGACGGTGCGCGCCCCCAGGTGACGGGCGACGCCGGCCTCGGCGAACGCGATGCCGTCGTCCGTCGTCGTCCCGGCGTCGGCCAGCACCGCGCCTCCGTCCAGGCGCTCCGCGTTCCGGACCTCCTCGACCGGCCGCGGGCCCGGCCTCGGATCGACCGCGAACCGCTCCCAGGCGACCCCGCCGAGGACCGATTGCGTGCCGAGCGACTCGCATAGCCGCGCGATCGCGAGCGCACCCACGACATCGCCACCGCCGCCGATCCCGAGGACCAGCACCCTCCCGGCTGCCTGGATTCGGTGGATCAGGTCAGGGCGCGGTTTCGGCTCGGGCGGCGATCGCTCAGCTGACCTCTGAGAGCCGGCCGGTCTTCACGTCGTAGACGAAGCCGCGCACCTCGTCCTTCTTGGGGATGAAGGGGCTTTCTTTGACGCGGCGGATCGAGTCGCGCACATCGGCTTCGAGGTCGGGAAACGAGCGCGGCCCCCAGTCCGGCCGCTGACCCGTCTGCTCCTCGAGCATCTGCTCGAACTCCGCGTCGCTGAAGGTGAGCATCCCGCAGTCGGTGTGATGGATCAGCATGATCTCCTCGGTACCCAGCAGGTGCTGGGAGATCGCGAGGGAGCGGATCTCGTCATCGGTGATCACGCCGCCCGCGTTGCGGATCACGTGTGCGTCCCCGATCGATAGCCCGAGGATCGGATACGGATTTAGTCGCGCGTCCATGCAGGCGACGATCGCGACCTTCTTGGCGGGCGGGAGCGGGAGGTCTCCCTTGTCGAAGCCCTGGGCGAACGCCTCGTTGTGCTCGAGGAACTCGTCGATGGCGCTCATGTCGGTCCGTTATGCCGGGACCGGCTCGGCCTCGGCACAGATGTTCCGGATCTCCGCTGCGGCCCGGTCGAACTCGCCGTCCGCCATCACCGGCGTGCCCTCGAAGGGGAGCTCGCGATCGATCTCGACCCACGAGCGGCAGCCGTGATACTCGTCGCGGACGCGCACGGTGACCGGGCGGGGGATCCTGTAGACCCGCAGGAGGAGGACGTGCAGCGGATGCCGCCGCTTCCACTTCAGGCGCTTGTGGGCGTAGTCCTGCGTCCAGACGTGAAACGGGGAGAGGCTGTCGACGATCCGTGGGTCGCTCGTCTCGAAGTGGTCGGCGACCTCCGCCCAGGAGCGGATGCGCACGCGGTCGGGCTGCGCGATCCCGCCGTCCTGGAGCAGCGCCCGTGGCGGCGGCTCCTCGTCCTGCCAGACGCCCTCCTCGAGCGCCCGGCGGAGCTCGGGGTGGTGCGACTCGCGGACGAGGTCGTTGCGCTGGTGATCGAAGGTCGGATAGAGGAAGAACCGGTCGTACTCGACCTCGAAGTGCTTGTTCTCCTCGCGGATACCGCCCTTGCGGAGGGTGACGAGCTGCTCACCCTCGGCCAGGGCGCGCACCGTCACGGCCCACTCTTTGAAGGCAATCGGCATTGCTTGCGTCGTTCGGATCGTGAAAACAGCGAGCTTGTGGGGGCCGGCGCGCCTCGAGAGAACTGGCTGACCGGCTAAGGCGCGCCATTCTAGAGGAGGTCGGCTGAATCTCCAAATTTGTGGCTTATGTTGCGATTTCGTGAGCGAACGCGAGCAGGATCTCGTTCACGGCCTCCGGCGCCTGCAGGTGGCACCAGTGAGCGGCGCCGTCGACGACCGCAGTCCGACCGTTCGGCACCGCGTCCGCGACGGCCTGCGCGAAGCTCGGCGGCGTTACCGGGTCATGCTCGCCGCAGCAGGCGAGGACCGGGCACGCCACGCGCTCCGGGGCGACCATGTGACCGGCGGCCGTCGCCGCTGACCACTCGGCGTAGGCGTGAGGGTCGTTCGAGGCGATCAGGTTCCCGAACAGGCCCGTGAGCGTCGGGTCATCGCGCCGGCATCGCTCGCTGAGCCCCGTGCCGACGACGGTCGCCGCGATCTCGTCCATCCGGCCCGCCCGCGCGAGGCGGACGCGTTCGGTGAACACCGGCCCGGCCTCCTCCCGCCATCGCAGGGCGCCTCCGATCGTGACCAGGCCCGCGACCCGGTCGCCGAGCAGGACGCTGGCGTGCTGGCACGTCATGCAGCCGACGGAATGCCCGACGAGGAGGGGACGCTCCACGTCGAGCGCGTCGATGACCCGCACGAGGTCCCGAGCCCAGAGCTCGACCGAGTACGGCCCCGCCGGCTTCGAGCTCAGGCCCGCGCCGCGCTGGTCGTAGGCGATCGTCCGGTGGCCGCGCTCCCCGCCGGCGGCGAGCTGCGCCCACCACGAGTGAAACGAGCCGCCGAGCCCGTGGACGAGGACGATCGCGACATGGCCTCCGCTCCCGGCCCGCTCCTCGTACGCGATCGTGACGTCCTCGAGCTCGAGCCGCTGCGCCATGCCGGGAGCCTATGCGCCTCGAGGCGCGTGAGAGAATCGCGCGCGATGGCGGACCGGGAAGCCGCGCGCTCGGAACCCCAGGCATCCGGGGCCCCGCCCGACGGCGATGCCCGCCTCCTGGAGGCGCTCCGCCGAGGCGATGAGGACGCGTTCCGCGACCTGGTCCGGGAGCACACGCCCTTCCTCATGCGGCTCGTGATGATGCACGTCCCCAGCCGGGCGATCGCCGAGGAGGTCGTCGGGGACACCTGGGAGGCCGTGCTGAAGGGCCTCGACCGCTTCGAGGGCCGCTCCTCGCTGCGGACGTGGATCGCGAGCATCGCGTTGAACAAGGCGCGCACTCGGGGCACCCGCGAGGGCCGCATCGTGCCGTTCGCGCTGCTACGCCGCCGCTACGAGGAGGGCGGGGGCCCGGCGGTCGACCACGATCGCTTCCAGGGGCGGCGCGGAGAGCGCCCGGGGTGGTGGGCGAGCCCGCCGGCGGCGTGGGAGGAGCCCGAGCGCCAGCTCGAGGCCGCCGAGACTCGGGACGTGATGCTGCGGGCGATCCGTGACCTACCGCCACGCCAGCGTGAGGTCATCGCGCTCCGCGACCTCGCCGGCTGGGACGCTGCCGAGGTGTGCAACGCCCTCGATCTCACGGAGACCAATCAGCGAGTGCTCCTCCATCGTGCCCGCTCGAAGGTGCGGGCGGCCCTGGAGGAGCACCTGGAGCCGAACGAGGAACAGCCGAGTCGATGAGCCGTCCGACGAACCACATGCTCACCTGCCGCGAGATGGTCGAGCTGGTCACCGATTACCTCGAGGGCCGGCTACGCGATCCCGAGCGGGAGCGCTTCGAGGCGCACGTTCGCGAGTGCGACGCGTGCACGCTCTACATCGAGCAGATGCGGCTGACGATCTCCGCCCTCGGCCGCATTCCGCCGGAGACGATCTCGCCCGAGGCCGAGCGGGAGCTGCTCGACGCCTTTCGCGACTGGCGCGCCGGCACGACCTGACGCGGGGCTATCGGGAAGCCGCCCCGTACCCGCCGCCGCCCGGCGTCTCCAGGCGCAGCCGGTCGCCCGGGCGCAGCTCCCCCGCCGCCTTCGAGGGCAGCCGCTCTCCGTTCAGGAGGTTTCGCCCCGGCAGGCCGTCCTCACCGCCGGATCGGCCACGGGGCGAGTGCGCGCGGCGCTCGGTGAGCAGGGTGAACGTGAGCGGCGCGAGCGCCTCGATCTCACGCACGAGCCCGTCGCCCCCGCGGTGCCCGCCCGCGCCTCCGCTTCCCCGCCGAAGCGCGTGCTCCCGCACTCGCACCGGAAACTCGGTCTCCAGCGCCTCGGTGGGCGTGTTGAGGGTGTTCGACATCGCGACGTGGATGGCGTCGGGACCGTCGGCGCCCGGGCAGGCACCCTGCCCTCCGCCGAGCGTCTCGTAATACGTGAAGCCCTCGCCGGCGAAGGTCAGGTTGTTCATCGTGCCCTGTCCCTGAGCCGGGACGTCGGTGGCGCCCCCCAGGGCCGCGAGGACCAGGTCCGCCACGCGGCTGGAGGTCTCGACATTGCCGGCGACCACCGCCGCGGGGAACCGCGCGTTCAAAAGGCTCCCCTCCGGCGCGACGACCTCGATCGGCCGGAACGCGCCCGCGGACGGTGGCGCGTCCGGGTCCGTCACCACCCGGACCGCGAAGAAGGCGGCAGACTTCGTCACCGACAGCGGGCAGTTGAGGTTGCCGTCCACCTGGGGATCGCTGCCGGTGAAGTCGAGCACGAGACGGTCGCCCTCGATCGTCGCCGCGACCCGCAGGCGCGCGTCCCGCTCGGCGCCGTGCGCGTCGTCCTCCAGCACGTCCTCGGCCTCGTAGGTGCCATCGGGAAGCTCGGCCAGCCTGGTGCGGGTCCGGCGCTCGGCGTAGTCCAGGATCTCGGCCATGCCCTCCCGCACGCGCTCGATCCCGTTGCGATCGATGAGCTCCAGGAGGCGCCGCTCGCCCGTGAGGTTCGCGGCTCGCTGGGCCCGCAGGTCGGCCAGGCGCTGGGGAGGGTTCCTCATCTCGTGCGCGAGGTGCCGGAGCACGTCGTCGCTCGCCCGGGTCGGCGGGATCACGACCCCCTCGTCCTCCAGGCGCCGCGACCCGGCGGGCATCCCGCCGGGCGTGGGGCCGCCGATGTCGGCGTGATGCGCGCGGCTCGCGGCGAAGGCGAACGGGCGCCCCGGCTCATCCTCGCCGGGAGCGAAGATGGGCGAGATCAGGGTGATGTCGGGGAGGTGCGTGCCGCCGCGATACGGGTCGTTCAGGATCCAGGCATCCCCCGGGCGGTGATCCTCGTCGAGGACGGCCGCGACGGCGTCGGGCATCGACCCGAGGTGCACCGGGATGTGCTCGGCCTGCATCACGAGCTCCCCCGCGGCGTCGAAGAGCGCGGTCGAGCAATCGTGGCGCTCCTTGATGTTCGCCGAGTGCGCCGAGCGAATCAGGACCGCGCCCATCTCGTCGCACGCGGCTCGGAGCGCGCCGACGAGCACCTGGAGCGTGACCGGGTCCATTCCACCGCGCTCGCCCGTCATGCCGCGCGCCCCGCCACGATCGTCCCGCGCGAGTCCACCTCCGCGCCCCAGCCCGGTGGCAGCACCAGCGTCGCCTCCGGCAGCTCGAAGATGCACGGTCCCTCCGCCCGCGTACCTGCCTCGGGCTCGCCGCGCAGCACGATCGCCTCGAGCCACTCGCCGCCGAACCGCGCCCGCCGGGCCCGGCGCTCGAGCCGGTCCCCGGCCGCCGCCTCCGGCTCGGGGGAGGGGCCCGGAACCGCGAGCGCCACGCGCACGTTGACGAGTTCGACCGGCGATTCCGGATCCCGGTAGCCGTAGCGCTGCTCGTGCTCGGCGGCGAAGCGCTCCGCCAGCTCGTCGGGATCGGGGTCCTCGGGACCGGGGACGGGCAGCTCGAACGACTGCCCCGCGTAGCGAAGGCCGAACACCACCTCGATCCTGGCGTCCTCGAGATCGGCGGCCAGCGCATCCCGAAGGCGAGCCACCTCGGCGGCGATCCGGTCGGCCGTGAGGTCCTCGCCGGTGAGCATGACGGTCCGCGCGGTGTCGCGCCGGCGGTCGGACGCGATCAGCCCGAGCGCCGACAGCACGCCGCTCGCGCGGGGACAGAGGATGCGGCTCATGCCGAGCTCGTCCGCCAGCGCGGCCGCGTGCATCGGCCCAGCGCCGCCGAACGGCATCAGCGCGAAGTCGCGCGGGTCGATCCCGCGGTCCACCGTCACCACCCGCAGCGCGCGCACCATCTCCTGATTCGCCACCCGCACCACGCCCTCGGCCGTCTCGAGCGCGTCCAGCCCGAGTGCGCCGGCGAGGCTCTCCACCGCCGAGCGCGCGGCGTTCACGTCGAGCTCCACCCCGCCCGCGAGCGTCGATGAGGCGTCCAGGTAGCCGAGCAGGAGGTTCGCGTCGGTGACCGTCGGATCGGTCCCGCCCCGTCCGTAGCAGGCGGGCCCGGGCTCCGCTCCTGCCGAATGGGGCCCGACGCGAAGCGCGCCGCCGTGGTCGCGCCATCCGATCGAGCCGCCGCCGGCCCCCACGGTATGAACGTCGACCATCGGCAACTGGATGACCCGGCCGGCGATCTCCCGGGAGTCGGTGCGGCGCACCCGCCCGTCCTCGACCACGCACACGTCGCATGACGTGCCGCCCATGTCGATCCCGACGGCGTCGCCGTCACCCGAAAGCCTCGCGATGAGCGCCGCGCCCACGGCGCCGCCGGCGGGTCCCGACAGCACGCTCCACGCGCCGGCTCGCGCGGCCTCGGCCGTCGGCGCGACCCCGCCCGACGACTTCATGATCAGCGGCTCGGGCAGTCCGAGGTCACGCGCGGACTGGGCCAGTCGCCCGAGGTAGCGGCCGAGCAGGGGGGAGAGGTAGGCGTCGATCGCGGTGGTCGAGGCGCGCTCGTACTCGCGGAACTGCGGCAGCACCTCGCAGGAGGCGGAGACGTGCAGATCCGCGATCTCCGACCGCAGATGCTCGGCGAGCGCCCGCTCTTGGGATGGATCGAGGTACGAGAAGAGCAGGCAGATCGCGACCGCCTCCACGCCGGAGTCCCGCACCGCGGCGGCAAGGCGATCCGCCTCATCCCTTGCGAGCGGATCGATCTCGCCGTGCGGCCCGGTGCGTCCGTTCGCGCCGAAGCGCAGCTCGAGCGGGACCAGCGGAGCGGGCTTGGGCGTGCACAGGCGGTACAGGTCGGGACGGTTCTGGCGAGCGACCTCGAGCACGTCGGTGAACCCCTCCGTTGCGATCAGGGCGGTCCGCGCCCCGCTCTCCGTCAGCAGGGCGTTGGTGCCCACCGTCATGCCGTGGGCGAAGACGTCGATGTCGCTCGCGCCGGCGCCGGCCGCGCCGAGCGCGGCCTCGACCGCGGCGAGCACTCCCCGCGAGGGATCCTCGGGCGTCGACGGCGACTTGGCCGTCCGGAGCTTGGCCCCGTCGAAGACGATGGCGTCGGTGAACGTCCCGCCGACGTCGACGCCCAGCAGCATGCGCCAAGGTTTTCAGACCTCGGGGAATGGAAAGGCCCCGGCCTGGCCCGGGGCCCTCCCGCGTCGGCGTCCGCCCCTGGCCTCTATGCAGCGGCGAGCGAGCTGAGCTCCCGGTCGAGCGTCTCGCCTGCCGGCTCGGGGATCTCCGCGCTCTCGAAGGTCTCCTCGAGATGCTTGTGGGACGGGCAGTAGTCGCGACCTGGCAGCGGGGTCCGCTGACACGGTTTGCCCTTCCTCGTATGGGCGTGGCACTGGGGCTGCTGGCCGTCGAGGCCGACGCCCTCCGGTAGCTGCTCGAGGAACGCGGTCGCGAGGCGCATGTTGCTGTCGATCACGTGCCAGACGTACAGCTGGTCCTGCATGCTGAAGTAGATGCGGACGTCGTTGAACAGCGTGCGCGCCGGCCGGGCGAAGTAACGCCGATCACAGGCCAGGCGGCGAATCGCGCCCTCGCATGCCTCGAGGACCTTCTGCTTGTGATGGCATCCGGTCGGATCCCGGTCGTCCTCGACAACCCGCGGGGCGAGCTCCCGGTAGATGGAGCGGCTGAATCGATACATCTCTTCTCGACCCCCTGTGGTTTTCCGTTCCCAGTTCTCCGTGCCTAGGGCGTCCATGTGTGTTGAGCGTCCTTGAGGCGGCCGCAATATCCCAATGTGCGTTTAAGCGCAAGCGACGGCGCGTTAAGCACGGGTTAAGGGAATGTGGGGGGGTCCGGAGCGGCGGGCACGCAGGCGCCCGGAGAGCGGGTCACGGCCAGCGCTCGAGGCGCAGCGAGTCGCCCTCGATCACCAGGTGGACCCCATCCAGATCCGGGTCCTGCATCGGGTGGTCGGAGCGCTGGTGCGGCCCCCGCGACTCCCGGCGCTCGAGTGCCGCGCGCGCGATGAGCCCGGCGAGCGGATACGGATCGCCAAGCAGGTTCTCGAGCCCGTTCGCGCTGCGACGCGGGCCGGCGTGCCGCCAGACGGCCTCGCGGGTCTCGACGGCGGGCGGGTCGAACCGCCACTCCGGCGCGGGCGAAGGCCCGTCCAACGGGTCCGCAGTCCCGGCCGCCGCCGCCGCGCGGGCACCGAAGACGAAGCACTCGGTGAGCGAGTTCGATGCGAGGCGGTTCGCGCCGTGGACGCCGCTGCATGCGCACTCCCCGATCGCGTAGAGGCGGGGCAGGGTGGTGGCGCCCTCCAGGTCGCACACGACGCCGCCCATCAGATAGTGGGCGGCGGGGGCCACCGGGACCGGCGCGCCCTCGGGGTCGAGCCCGGCGGTGCGGCATGCCTCGAACACGCTCGGGAAACGCTGCGGCGAGATCGGGCGGAGGTCGAGCATCACGTGGTCGGTCCCGTCGGCCTCCATCCGGTCGAGGATCGCGGCGGCCACTTGATCGCGGGGCGCGAGCTCGTCCGTGAAGCGCCGGCCCGATGCGTCGAGGAGCTCGGCTCCCTCCCCGCGGAGGGCCTCGGTGAGCAGGGTGCCGTCGTGCTCGGAGCCCGGAAGGGCGAGGGCCGTGGGGTGGAACTGGCAGAACTCGAGGTCGGCCAGGGACGCTCCCGCGGCGTGAGCGAGCACCGCTCCGGCGCCGATCGCTCCCCAGGGGTTCGTCGTTCGCCGCCAGAGCGCCGCACCGCCGCCGGTCGCGAGGACGGTGGCGCGGGCCGCGATTGCGCCGGAGTCGGTGATGACCCCGGCGCATTCAACCCCGTCACTCCACAGCGCCAGCGCCGAGGTCTCCTCGAGGACCCGGACCAGCTCCAGCTCGGCGACCAGCTCGGCGAGCCGCCCCGTGATCGCGCGCCCCGTCTGCGCGCCCCCTGCGTGAACGATGCGCCTCGCCGAGTGGCCGCCCTCGAGCGCGAGCGCGAGCCCGTCCGCGGCGCCGTCCTCCGACGCGTCGGGATCGAGGTCGAACCGTACGCCCCGTTCGCGAAGCTCGGCGACCGCTCCCGGAGCCTCACGCGTCAGCGCTTCGACCGCGGCCGAGCGACAGAGCCCGCGTCCCGCGTTGAGGGTGTCCTGCGCGTGTCGCGCCGGCGAGTCGTCTGGTGCCAGCGCCGCCGCCAGTCCGCCCTGGGCCCAGTAGCTGGCGCTCTCGGCGAGCGGCTTTCGAGAGATCAGCGTCACGGATGCCCCGTGCTCCGCGGCCCGCAGCGCCACGTACAGGCCGGCCGCGCCGCCGCCCACCACCGCGACGTCCGTCTCGATGGGCGAACGGTCGCTTTCGGCTGCCCCGGTCAAGCGCGGATACCGTATCTGCGCTCGTGGGGCTCTACTTTTCGCATCCGAGCTCGCTGGAGCACGAAACCGGCGGCCATCCCGAGAACGCCTCGCGGCTGCGCGCAATCGAGGCGGCGCTGGATGACGCGGGCTGGCCGGCGCTCGAGCGACTCGAGGCGCCGGCCGCCACGCGAGAGATGCTCCGCCGCGTCCACACGGCCGAGCACATCGACGCCATCGAGCGATTCTCGGCGAGCGGCGGCGGGATGCTCGACCTCGACACCATCGCAAGCGAGTGGTCGTTCGAGGCCGCGCTGCACGCGGCCGGGGGCCCGGTCGATGCCACGGAGAGGCTGCTCGCCGGCGAGGATCGCTTCGCCTTCTGCGCCATGCGACCCCCGGGACATCACGCCGAGGCATCGCGGGCGATGGGCTTCTGTCTGTTCAACAACGTCGCGGTGGCGGCCGCGCATGCGATCGAGGCCGCGGGGGTCGAGCGCGTCCTCGTGCTCGACTGGGACGTTCATCACGGCAACGGGACCGAAGCGATCTTCGCCGCCTCCGACAGCGTGCTCTACGCCAGCATTCACCAGTGGCCGCTCTACCCGGGGACGGGCCCGGCGGACTACCGGGGGGTCGGCGCCGGGGAGGGCTACACGGTCAACCTGCCGGTTTCGCCGGGCGCCGGCTCCGAGACGTTCCTGTCCCTGGTGCAGCACGTCGTCGCGCCGATCGCGAGGGAGTTTCACCCGGGGCTCATCGCGATCTCGGCGGGATACGACGCTCACCGCGACGACCCGCTCGCCGAGTGCACGCTGGACGCGCAGGCGTACGGCGACATGGCCGCGACGATGCGAGCCGTGGCCGCGGGGCTCGAGGTGCCCGTGCTGGTCTGTCTGGAGGGCGGCTACGCCCCGGACGCGCTCGCGGCCTCCGTGGTCGCGACCGTGGCGGCGCTGGGGTCCGACCAGCGGCCACCGGAAGCGCCCCGCGAGCCGGCCGCCGCCCTCGCCGAGCGACACCGCGCGCGCTGGCCGGTCCTGGGCACCGCCCCCCGGCCCGCGAGCGACTAGCGGCGTTCGAGGAGGTCGCGGTAGGCCTCCAGCACGCGCCGGGCCATCAGCGACACAGAGAACCATTCGGCTCGGCGCCGCCCCGGGACCCTCGGATCGCGCGCGTCCAGGTGCGGCCGCAGGGCATCGGCCCACCGGTCGGAGTCGAACGGACCGACGTGGCATCCCTCGATGCCGCCGAGCAGGAAGGGGGCGATCCCGACGGGCGTCGAGGCGACCGGAACGTCACAGGCCAGCGCCTCGACCGCCACCAGCCCGAAGCCCTCGTTGTCGGAGGTCACCACGACCGCGTTGGCAGCGTTCATCCACGTCGGCATGAGGTCGGCGTCGACCCCGTCGCCCGAGAGCAGCTCCGCGTCCAGGCGGTCCGCGAGCTCGGCCGCGAGGTCGTAGCGCTTGACCGGGCGCGTCTTCGCCGCCGGGAACAGCAGGTAACGGCCGTGGGGCTCGAGTCCCACCCGCTCGCGCGCCTCGGATCTGGATGCGGGCTGGAAGCGATCCACGTTCGCTCCGCACGGAAGGATGGCGGTCGTTCCGGTGCGCGATGGCAGCGCCGGGCGGCCGCCCTCTCGGTGCAGGAGAGCACGGGAGACGGGGGCGATCAGGTCGAGCCGGCCGACGAGGCGGCGGGAGAGGAAACCCGTGACCGGATGGCGGACGTCGGTGCCGTGGAACGTGACGACGAGGGGACGGGCGCCGGCGAGCGCCGCACACCAGCCCGCGAGCCCGAAGTGTGCGTGGACGATGTCGAAGCGATCCCGTCGCAGCAGGCGCCGGATCGCGCCCACGGCGGGCGGGTACTGGCGCCTCCCCGGCGGGAACGAGAACAGCTCGACGTCAATGCCCTCCTCGCGAAGCGCGTCCACCTGCTCGCGGACGAACCTCCCGCGCCAGGGGGCGGCGTCGTCCGGCGTGATGTTGTTGACCACCAGGACGCGCAAGGCGGCCAGCGTATCCGCGGCGCCGCGAGGCCACGCTTTTGGCACACGGACGCCGCAGAGTTGGCGCGCGTGAGTCTGGACGCGTCACACGACCGGCGCAAGCATCGAGCGAAATACGAACTGGAGGAAATCGATGCTCGCAAAGCTCGCCGCATACATCCAGACGCAGTTCCTGCGTCGCTGCCGCGGAATCGTCGCCGCCCTCGAGGGCGAGCGAGGACAGGGGACGGTGGAGTACGTAGGCCTGATCTTGCTCGTCTCGCTCCTGATGGTCGGAATGGTCGCCGCGATGAAGGGGTTCAACGGCAAACAGGGCACCGAGCTGGCCGACCTGATCGTCCACAAGATCACCGAGGCGGTGAACGCGATCTCGTTCAAGTGAGCCCGTTGACGGCCCCGCGGGGCCGTCCTCGACCAGCCCGCCGCCCGCCCCGATCCCGGCGAATGAGCCGGGAGGAGAGCGGGCGGCGGCACTGGCCGTAGTCCACCGAACCCTCGCTTCTCCTTTCACGCGAAACCAGAAGCGCGCCCATCAACTGAATACCGAACGGGCACCCGGAGCGAGCGAACGCGGGTGCCCGCCGGCTGCGGGGATAGAGAGTTCTGCTTTGTGCGAAAAGCAGCAGTCTGGCGTCCCCAGGTCGACAGGCACCGAGTTTGCGGCCACCTGCCTCGTCAGTATCCATCGAGTGACGAAACCGCGATGACTTGGATCCGCAACACGAGCAGGCATCCCGATGCCGAGGTACACGAGCTCGTCCGCTTCGCCACCCGCGGCATCGATATGGAGCGAGTCTGCGTGAACGTCAAGGGCGGGCATGGACTCGGCGCTCGTGCCTACGACGGAGTCCCGTCGATCTCCAACGCGCCCCGGCGGGCCCGTTACCTGGTGACGATCAAGATCGGCACCGGCGTCAAGTACCCGGTCGGCCCCGAGAATCGCAACGGCAAGGCTCCCCACGAGGTTGGACCCCGCAACCAGTTCCCGTTCTTCACCTATGCCGACTGGCGCGAATGGCTCGTCGCGGCCGCCGCTCACGAGGCGTTTCACACCCATCAGTACCGGCAAGCCGACCGTCGCTCGGAGCTCGAGTGCGAGCGATTCGCCGAGCAGGCGTTGATGCGATATCGGGACCTGATCGGTTCGTGATGACGTCCCCGCCGGACGGCCTGGAGTCGCGACGGATCCGGGATCTGGGCCGCACTCAGCTCCAGCGCGGCATCGAGATCGCCCCGATTAATCGCGTCGTATCCAGCTCTGAGCACCTCCGTGTTCTGCTGCGACATCGCCCGTGCAGTATCTCGCTGAGGCGGCCCTTGCCCTGGTGCGCCCCTCGGTGTAGGTTCGCTCACACACGCGCAACAGACAGGGAGGACACGGATGTCGGCCAAGGTTCGCCTCCACGCCACCCCGGCGATGCTTGTATTGCTTGCGTTAACCGCGGGCTTGGTGGTGGCTCTTGCTGCTCCACGCGCTCCGGCCACCTCCAGCGGCAAGAACGGACGGATCGCCTTCGCCAGCACCCCGGATTTCAGGGATGAGACCAAGTTCGACATCTACACGATGAAGGCGGACGGCAGCGATGCCAGGCGCCTGACCAACAACGCCGCCTTCGATGCCGGTCCCACCTTCTCCCCCGACGGCACGCGGATCGCCTTCGTCAGCCACCGCGACGGCAACTACGAGATCTATCTGATGAACGCCGACGGGACCAAGCAGCATCGCCTCACCCACAACCCTGCCGAGGACCGTCAGCCCGCCTTCTCTCCCAACGGCGAGCGAATCGCCTTCGCAAGCGATCGCACCGGCAATTTCGAGATCTACGTGATGAACATCGATGGGACCCACCAACACCGACTCACCCACCGGCGCCGCATCGAAGATGACCCGACCTTCTTCCCGGGCGGGAAGAGAATGGCGTTCGTCAGGGTGGTGGCCGGGGTCCCAGGACTCTTCACGATGCGAGCCGACGGAACCCACTCTCATCGCCTGACCCACCACAGTCCGCTCGCAACTCCCGATGTCTCGCCCAACGGTAAGCGGATCGTCGCCTGGCGACCGCGTGGGCTGGGACGGATCAAGACCATGCGAGCCGACGGGACCCACTTCCACGACCTCGGGACCCCAGGCTTCACTCCCGTGTTCTCCCCAAGCGGCACGAAGATCGCGTTCGAACGGGCTGTGGACGGCGGACACGCCAGCAGGATCTTCGTAATGAGAGCCGACGGCTCTGATCGCCATGCCCTCACGATGCCTCCCCAACGCTTTAACGAGTTTCCGGACTGGGGCCCCAGACCCTAAGTTCGGGTAATCAACTGCGGCGGGACAAACCGCGCTGGGTTCGGGTAAGTAGTCGCCTCCTCAGCGTCCCTCCGCGACTGCCGCCCTCACGGCTCAGACACCGGCGGCGGCCTCATCTCCGCGGAGCCTTCGGAGTCAGTTCGCGACCAATCTCGCCCAGGAAGGTGAAGCGACCGACGACTCTCCGTCGCTGCGTGGCGGTCAGTCGGCGCGACAGCGCCCTTCGTAGGTACGTAACACCGCAGCGATGAGCCTCAGAGTCGACGAAGGTAGTACGGGCGTTAAGGAAATACACGTCGGGCGGGGTTGGCGGGGAGGGAGCGAGAAACGCGACCGCGTCACGGGCGAATGCCTTCGCGTCGAGGCGGCACCTGGCGGGCGTTCCCCTGGTAATGGGTACGGTGATCGCGGGATAACCGGCATAAGCGGGAACCGTCAGCTGCTTTACCGCCTTGCCATGACCGGACGAGGTCGTACTGCCCGTCTGCTGCACGGTGGTCGGCGTCGTGTCTCCACCGCAACTTGCAAGGCTGAGCGGCACGACGCAGGCGAAAAGGGCAACGACGACTCTGGTCTTGGTGGCTCGCGGCCATTCCATCTTGCGTGATTCTCTCCGCCCCGGTTGCAGCGGGGGTCAACGGCACTCCCCCGCCGCCCACAACCTGCGAATACCCAGGAGTCGATCAATAACAACCAGGTCGTCTCCCCGCGGATCCTCATGGCACATTGACCCCGCAAGCCCCGCGATCTCGTCGGCGGCCGACCCCTTGGTGGTATAAGCCCAATCGGGAGGTTGGCGGTACAGCTCAAGCAGCGATTGTTCTCGGGGATTCCGCTCGCCGTCGTCGGCTTCACGGTGATGGTTTGCGCGACCGAGGCCCAGGGTTCGGGGGACGATGCGCTCGGCGACCGATACGCCTCGATATCCGTCGCCCGAGACGGTGAGCCGCACGAGCTGGTCGAAGGGACGCGGATTCGCCTGCGGTTCGAGCAGCGCGAGGCCTACGACGTGGTGGGCTGGCGCGCCGGTTGCAACCGCTTCGGGGCCCGGGTGGAGATCGGCCCTTGGCGGTTCATCACCGGTCAGATCTCGAGCACCAGGATCAAATGCAGCAAGGCCCTGCGTCGGCAGGATGAGTGGCTGATGAGCTTCTTCCGCAGGGACCCGCGATGGGCCCTCCGGGGAACTAGGCTGAGGTTGCGCTCGGACGACGACGTGATCCGTCTCCGCCGGCACACGGAGTCCGGCTTCTGCCCCGCGACACGAGTTGAAGGAGACAGCGTTCGGGCCGGGCAATTCCTGGGCTTCATCGCTCCCGAGTACGACGTCGTGAACGGCCGCTTTCGCCTACATGTGGGCTCGTACCGAGATAAAGAGACTGGGTTGTCACAGAAGATCCCGTGGTGGATATCGCGCCGGGCAGATGTGGGCCGGCGTCTGCGCATCGACGCTCGGCGTCTGCCACCGC
>Ga0209382_10000965_pt1 | contig 46593 bp, 48 predicted proteins | sample SoiMetdeltSBSDD5_FD_187599 | JGI IMG/M metagenome (GOLD analysis project Ga0209382, IMG submission 187599) | Bulk soil microbial communities from a Populus tree surrounding site in Tennessee, USA - Soil MetaG P. deltoides SBSDD5 (SPAdes) (version 2) | ecosystem: Environmental > Terrestrial >...
CTGGTCAAGACGTTCGGTCCGCGAGGGACCGTGCACCTGCTCGCCACCGCCGACCTGCCCATGTGGACCGGGGCACTGTCGGTCCTGCCGTCATCGGTGCCGCTGCACCCCGAGCCGGTGCGGTTCAGCCCTGACGAGACCGACGAGGTGGTCGCGGCCATCGGGCGCGCACTGGCGGATACGGAGCTGACGGTCGACGAGCTCACCGAGGCGCTCGCCGACGGCGCCGGACCCTGGGCCGTCGAGCGGACCATGGCGGCGTTCCAGGACATGTGGCCGCGCTGGCGCCAGCTGACGAGCGTGGCCGCCCATCGCGGGGTGCTGTGCTTCGGACCGAACCGGGGCCAGAAGGTGACCTACACCAATCCCGGCCGCTGGTTGCCCGGCTTCCGGCCGGACGACGGTGACACGGCGCTGCGGGCGCTCGTCCACCGCTACCTGTACGCCTACGGCCCGGCCACGCCCCAGCACTTCGCCCGGTGGCTCAACATCCGGCCGCGGCGGGCCGTCGAGCTGTTCGGGGAGCTGGCATCCGACCTGGAGCAGGTCGAGGTCGACGGCCAGCCGGCCTGGACACTCGCGGGGGACACCGGCACGCCGCCGGAGCCGGCCAGCGGGGTGCACCTGCTGCCGTACTTCGACGCGTTCGTGGTCGTCGGCCAGCCGCGGGAGTGGTTGTACCCCGGGGCGGCTGCGACCCGCGCGCTGTCCCGGACGGGCCAGGCCGGCAACTACCCGGTGCTGCTCGTCGACGGCGTGGTCGGCGGGGTGTGGCACCAGAAGCGCTCCGGTCGCCGGCTCGCCCTCACCGTCGAGGCGCTGAGCGAGCTGACCGCGGCCCAACGCCGGCAGCTCGAAGCCGAGGCCGACCTGATGGGCGAGATCAGCGGGGCGGAGCCCACGCTGACCGTGGGCCCGGTGACGGTCGGCCCGCACGCCTGAGCCGCGACCGCCCGGGCCCTGCTGACCGCGGGCCGGCTCAGACCAGCTCGAAGCCCGTGTAGCCGGTTGCGACAACGTCGGCGCAGCGGGCCATGTACCGGGTGAGGCCACCGGCGTAGGGCATGTAGTGCCGGGTCTTCCCGGGCACGTTGGCGCCGAGGTACCAGGAGTTGCAGCTCGGGTGCACCTGGATCGGGCCGGCGAAGGTGTTCACGTGCTCGGCCCACTCGTCCTGCGCGGTGCGATCGGCCTCGATGCTGCGGTGGCCGTTGGCCCGCAGGTGGCCGATGCACGCGGTGATCCACTCGACGTGGTGCTCGATCGAGGTGACCATGTTCGTGAGCACGGACGGGCTGCCGGGCCCGGTCACCGTGAACAGGTTCGGGAACCCCGCGACTCCCAGGCCCAGGTACGCCGTCGGCGAGTCGGCCCAGGCCTCTCGCAGCGAGATGCCACCGCGACCTCTGATGTCGATGCGCGAGAGCGATCCCGTCATGGCGTCGAAGCCGGTGGCGTACAAGATGACGTCGAGCTCGAGCAGGTCGTCCTGCAGCTGGATCCCGCCCGGCACGACCGAGCGGATCGGGTTCCTGCGGAGGTTGACGAGCTGGACGTTGTCCCGGTTGAAGGTCTCGTAGTAGCCCTCGTCGATGATGATCCGCTTGCAGCCGAACGGGTAGTGCGGCACGAGATCCTCCGCGGTCCGGGGATCCTTCACCACCCGCTTGACGGCTTCGGCATACAGCCCCTTCGCGGCCTCGTTGGCCTCGACGTCGAAGAACACGTCGGCCCAGGCGAAACAGCCTGCGAACCCCAGCTCGTCGACCTTGGCCATGCGCTCGTCCCAGGACGCATCGAGGATGTTCGTCAGCGAGCGCCGGCCGAGGAACGAGACCGCGCCGAAGCGTGCGGTTCCCACCGGTGACGCCCACTGGGCGGACCGGATGTCGGCGTATTGCGCCTTCAGCTCATCGAGCTCGTTCGGCCCGAGCGGCCGGTTCGGCGACGGGAGGGTGTACGCCGCCGATCGTTGCAACACGAACAGCTGGGCGGCCTGCTTCGCGATCACGGGGATCGACTGGACGCCGGACGAGCCGGTCCCGATGACCGCGACCCGCTTGGCGGTGAAGTCGTAGCCGTCCTTCGGGAACCGGTTGGTGTAGAGGCTGTCGCCGGTGAACGACGCCAGCCCGGAGATGGCCGGCTCGATCGGGGCCGACAGGCAGCCGGTCGCTCCGACCACGAACCGGGCGACCACCTGCTCCCCGGTAGCGGTCTCGACCTGCCACGTCGCCGTAGCCTCGTCGTAGGTCGCCCGCTGGACCGCGGTGTTGAACGTGATCCCGTCCCGCAGCTCGAGCTTGTCGGCGACCCAGTTGAGGTAGCGCTCGATCTCGGCTTGCGCCGGCATGAGCTCGGTCCAGTCCCACTCCTGTTCGAGGTCGGGGAACTTGGTGAACATGTACTCGACCGACTGGATGTCGACCCGGGCGCCCGGGTAGCGGTTCCAGTACCACGTGCCGCCCACGCCGTCGCCTCGTTCGAAGACCCGGACCACCAGGCCCGCCTCGCGCAGCCGGTAGAGCGCGTACAGCCCGGCGAAGCCGGCTCCGATGACGACGACGTCCACCGCGGGCGCCTGCTCGATGTCGCTCATCTCCTGCAGTGTGTCAGACCCTATAAATCACACATGGCCTCGTTCGATCCTGCCGCCAGCCTGTCCCTCATCGAGCCGACGCTCGCCACCCGGTCGATCAGCTTCGAGAACCCGACCGGGGCGCGGGGTGCGGGGGGCGCGGCGGCCGGGGGGCGGAAGGGGGCGCCTTACCGGGTGCTCGGGGCCGGGGAGCGGGTCGTGCTGGCCGAGATCGAGGGGCCGGGGACGATCCGGCACGTGTGGATGACCTTCCCATCAGCCGAGCCCGAGGTCATGCGGGCCAAGGTGATCGAGGTGTTCTACGACGGCGCCGCGGAGCCGAGTGTCAGCGTGCCGGCGGTCGACTTCTTCGGCGTGCCTTGGGGCCGGCCGGTCCACCTGAGCACGGCCCTGACCGCCATCAACGAGGGCCGGGGCTTCAACAGCTACCTGCCGATGCCGTTCCGGCGCTCGGTGCGGGTCGAGCTCGTCAACGCCGCCGACGTCGCGGCCTACCTCTACTTCCAGATCGACTACACGCTCGAGCCGGACCTACCGCCCGCGGCCGGCTACCTGCACGCCGCCTTCCGGCGGGAGAACCCGACGCGGCTGGGCCGTGACTTCGTCATCGCCGACGGGCTGCGCGGCCCCGGCCGGTTCGTCGGGTGCGTGGTCGGCGTCCGGGTCCTCGACGGCGGCCGCTGGTACGGCGAGGGCGAGGTCAAGGTGTACCTCGACGGCGACACCGACCTGCCGACCATCTGCGGCACCGGGCTGGAGGACTACGTCGGCAGCGCCTGGGGCATGGGCGTGCACCAGACGCTGTACGCGGGCGCCCCGCTGGAGGTCCGCGACCCCGAGGGCGGCCCCAACCCCGACTTCGTGGGGTTCTACCGCTGGCACGTGCCCGACCCGATCATGTTCGCCCGCGAGCTCCGGATGACCATCCAGCAGATCGGCTACGAGGTCTTCCGGGCGGGCGACGAGGACCGCATGGCGGCCCGGCAGCCGGCGGGCCAAGGCTGGCACCGGCCCAGCCGCGGCGACGTGATCGGCATGGGGATCGCGGAGCGGGTCGACGATTACTGCGCCGTCGCCTACGTCATGTGCGCCGAGCCCCAGCCCGTACCTCGCCTCGACGTGGCGTCGGCCATCGCCGACATCGGCCGCCGCCCCTACGAGGCGCGGTGACGCCGGGTCATTCGCGTTCTGGAGCAGGCAGCCGGTTCGAGTCCGGCCCGGGGCACGCGAGGTCCTCGTGGAGGAGGGAGACGAGGCTGTCGGTGTCGAGGCGGTCGAAGGCGTCGACGTAGCGGGTGAGGAGGGCGTCGTGGTCCGCAGCCGGTGGCGGGGTCTGGCGGGTGGCGAGGGTCGTGCGGGCTCGTTGTCGGGCGCTGTTGACGGCGGCCACGGTGGTGCCGAGGCGTGCTGCAACGTCGACCGAGGTCCAACGCAGGACGTCGCACAGGATCAGCACGATGCGCTGGCGGGTCGGGAGGTGCTGGTGGGCGGCGACGAGGGCGCGGCCGATGGCTTCCCGGCGGATCGCCAGGTCGGCGGGGTCGACCGAGGGACCGCGCCGGACCGTGGCGCCGACGGGCTCGGCCGGCGGGTCGGACCGCAGGTCGATCGGCACGGCGCGGCGCTGCTGCGAGGCCAGCATGTCGAGGCAGACGTTGGTGGCGATGCGGTACATCCAGGTCTGTGAGCTGGCCCGGCGCTCGAAGCCGTCCAGGCCGAGCCATGCCTTGACCAGCGTCTCCTGGGCGGCGTCCTCGGCGTCGAACGCCGAGCCCAGCATCCGCCGGCAATGACCGGTGAGCCAGGCCCGGTGCTGGGCCATCTCGAGGACGAGGGTGACGTGATCCCCCACTCGGGACCGTCGAGGGACAGCGTGCCGCATCTCACACGCCGTCGGTGGCATCGACGAACAGGCCGCCGAGCCCGAGGACGAGCCGGCGACGACGCAACATGAGCCGAGCGAGCTTGCTGAGCATGGCGCCAGCGTCCGGGATCGGGTGCCGGGCGGGTATCGGGGAGATCCCTGACCCGGACCTGATCCGGAAGGAGCCGAGGCCGGGAGGACCCTGAGACCGCTTCGGACCAGGCCGTCAGCCCGGCTCGACGCGGGCGAGCACCCCGGCGAGCGCCGCCCGCGAGGACACCCCCAGCTTCTCGAAGGCGTGGCGGACGTGCGTCTCGACGGTCTTCTCACCGATGAACAGCTCGGCCGCGATCTCCCGGTTGGTCCGGCCCGCCGTCACCAGCCGGGCGACCTCGAGCTCCCTGGCCGTCAGGCCCGCATCACCGGCCGCGGCGCCCCGTCCCCGCCTCGTGACCCGCCGGCCCAGCCGCCTCAACTCGCGCGCCGCCTCGTCTGCGTAGCGCACCGCGCCGTACCCGGCGAGCTCGGCTTCGGCCCGCTGCAACCGGTCGATCGCGTCGTTCCGGCGGTCCGCGAGCGCGAGCGCCTGGCCCTCCAGGGTCCGCGACTGGGAGGCCGCGACCGGAGCGCCGGCCCGGTCCTCGATGGCGGCCGCCTCGTGAGCCGCGGCCGCCGCCTCCTCGGCGTCTCCCCGCGCGAGCAGGACACGGGCTCGGGCGCGACGGGTCAGTGATGCCGCCAGCGGGCTCGGCGACGCGTCGACGGCCTCGGCTCGCCGCGCCCACTCCTCCGCCTCGTCGACCCGGCCGAGGGCCAGCTCGGCGCGTGTCAGGGCCTCGTAGCCGAGGCAGCGCTGCCACGCGCTCATCCGCGGGAGATCGGCGCCGCCACCCCAACGCAACAGGTCGCGGCGGCAGCGCTCGGGGTCGCCGGCTTCCACGCGCGCCAGGCCGAGCGCGGACCCGACGGGCGCGGAGATCCAGGGATTCCCCAACACCGCCGCGGCCGCCACGCCCTCCTCACCGCTGTGGATGGCGGTGTCGAGGTCGCCGCGAGCCGTGGCCACCCGGCAGTCGATGTCCAGGGCCCAGGCCAGGAACTGGGCGTTCTCCGAGAGGCGAGCGACCTCGACGGCGGTGGCCACCACCTCGGTCGCCTCGGCGAGGTGGCCGCGGATGCTGAGGACAAGGGCCCGACCGGTGGTCATCAGGATGTGCTGACCCTGCTCGGAGGCCCGTGCCAGGTTGACGCCGCGCTCCAGGTGCCGGTCGGCGTCGTCGAAGCGCCCGACGAAGATCTCCGCCCATCCCAGGAAGAGGGCCGACTCGACGCGATCAGCCAGCTCCTCGTCGGTCAGTGCGTCGACCAGCTCGGCGGCCCGGTCGATGGCGGTGACGACCCGTGCCCGCTCCTGGTCCGACTCCGCCGCGGCGAACGCGATCAGGGCCGAGGATTTGGCGGCGAGGGCTCTGTCGCCCACCGCCGCAGCAACGTCGAGCGCCTCCGCCGCATGGGTGCGCAAGCCCGCCAGATCACCGGCAAAGCGGGCGGCCACGCCGAGCTCGACCATCAGCTCGGCCGCCTCGACCGAGGTGGGATCAGGAAGCTCCGACAGCGCATGGTGCAGCCGCCGTTGAGCGTCCTCGTGCCGGCCGAGGACCTGCTCGAGCCGGGCGCAGGTGACCATCAGCCCCACGCGCGGCCCGTGCGCATCGACGGGAGCCAGCGCGAGCGCATCGACGAGCGCAGCGCGGCTCTCGTCGAGGCGGCCCACCGACTCCAGCGTGCGTGCCAGGCCAACGAGCACCTCGACCCGGAGGCCCCGCGTGGAGGCGGTCTCGGGCAGGAGGCGGAGCGCGGCGTCGTACCAGCGTGCCGCGCTCGCCGGAGCACGCCCCGCGGCCGTGTCCGCGGCCTCGATCAGCAGCTCACCCGCCTCGACATCGCCGGGGCGAGCCGACCGCTCGACGTGGTGGGCGCGAGCCCCCACGCCGGCGCCCTGGGCGGCGAGGGCGGCCGCGGCCCGGGCGTGGGCGCCGATCCGCCAGCCGGGTCCGGCGGCCTCGTACACGGCGTGGCGCACCAGAGGGTGGCGGAACTCGAACCGGCGCGGGATCGGGCTCGGCCGGACCAGATCGGCGTCCAGCAGCTCGTCGAGCGCGGCGAGCTCCTGCCCGTCCGGGCCGTCGGCGATGGCCGCTGCCAGCCCGACCTCGAACGGGTCCCCGGCGACGGCCGCCCCCTGGATCAAGGCGTGCGCCCGAGGCGAGAGCACGACCACCTCCTCGGCCAGGGCGCCCTGGACCGCTGCGGGGATCGGGGCCGCGCCGGCGCCGGCCGCCGGCTCGATGGCCTCGGCCCCTCCCCGGCGCGCCGCCCGGGCCAGCTCTCCGAGGTAGAAGGGGTTGCCCCCGCTGAGCCGGAAGAGCTCGTCGCTCACCGGCCGGGCGAGGCTGGGGTCGAGCAGCCCGCGGGCCTCCTCCGGCGTCAACGGGGCGAGGTCCAGGCGGACGATCCCGGGCTCTCGCGTCGCGGCCTCGACGACGGGCGCGAAGCGTCGCGAGAGCTGCGCGGGGCGGAACGCCAGGACCATGAGCACCCGTCCCCGCGGCCGCCGGCGCAAGAGGTACGAGAGAAGCTCGATGGATGCGGCATCGGCCCAGTGCAGGTCGTCGAGCGTCAGCACGACCGGGCGCCGCCCGCTGAGGGCGTCGAGGAGGGCCCGGACCGCCTGGAAGGCCCGGTAGCGCTCGACCGGCGACGTCGTGACGGGGTCGCCGGCCAGCCGGGCCAGCGCGGGGAAGACCGACGCCAGCTCGTCGACGTCGGCGTGAAGATCGTCCAGCTCACGACGATCGAGCGACGACAGGTAGTCGTCGAGCGCGTCGACGAGCACGCCGAAGGGCTCGGCCTGCTCGAACTCGGCCGCTCGACCGTTGAACACGAGGTAGCGGAGCCGCTCCGCCGACGCGCACAGCTCGGCGACGAGGCGGGTCTTGCCGATCCCCTGCTCCCCGGCGATCTGCACGACCGCGGGGGCTCGCTTCTCCAGACCGGCGAGTGCGGCTTGCAGCGCATCCAGCTCGACGCGCCGTCCGACCAGGCCGTCGGTGCCGTCCAGCACGCCTCGACCCTATCGGGCCAGAACTCAGGGACCGGGTCAGGGATTCCCACGATGCCGGCCGGCCTGCGGTCAGCCCACGCTCGACCCATGGCGTTGTACGTGCTCCAGCACCGTCACCAGCCCAGCGAGTGCGCGGCCACCTTCGCCGCGTGGAACGGCTTCGACAGCCCGCTCCGGGAGGGATCGGCCTGGTGCTCGTGCCCCACCGGAGGCCACCACCTGTGGTTCGTGGTCGAAGCCGCCGACGGCGACACCGCGCTCGGCCAGATCCCCCGCTTTCTCGCCGAACGCACCCAGGCGGTGCTCGTGGCCGAGGTGAGGATCCCATGACCCACGGTCGGCGCCAGACACTCAACAGCACAGGGAGGACATCAGCCATGCTTACCGACAGCTCCACACCCAGGCAGGATCAGGTGAGGGCCGACGCGCACCGATGGGTCCGCCGGCAGCGGATCCTGTACACGATCATCGGCGTCTATGCCGTCCTGAGCCTGATGTGGTTCGCAATCGACATGGCGGACGGCACCGAGAGCCTGTGGTTCTACTGGCCGATGCTGGGCACGGGCGTCATCGTCGCCATCAGCGGCGTCGTGCTCCTCGGCATGGGCGGCCTGTTCGGAACGGAGTGGGAGCAGCGGCAGATCGACCGCTACGTCCAGCAGCACCACCCCTACGACCGGGACGTCTAGCCGGCCCGGCTCACATGGGATCCCGAGCGACGATGTCGTCGACGGCTCCGGCGATCTGCTCCAGCGACGTCCAGTCGTCTCGGGCCGGGCGGCGCTGGTCCGGGTGGTCCGGGTTGGTGTCGAGGATCACGACCTCGGCGCCGAGGCCGTCGAGCAGGACGAGGTCTCCGCGGATCTGCCGCACGGTCCCCACGCCGAGCGGACGATCCGGGTCGGGGACGGGATCGGCAGTCAGCCGGGCTTTGATCCGCGGGTTGAAGGCCGGGGTCGGCGCGTCTAGGGCGGCGGCGGCCTCGGCCAGCAGGGGGAGGCCCTTGTGCTGCAGCCAGTCGCGGCCCGGGTTCACCGGGTGCCACGCGTCGCCGAAGCGTGCCGCCCTGCCGATCGCCTGCCGGCCCGTGCCGCCGACCCACAGGGAGGGATGTGGGTTGCGTACCGAGGCCGGCCCGGTCGCCACGTCACGGAAGGCGACGTGCTCGCCCGCGAACGTCAGGGTCGGCTCCTGCCAGGCGCGGGTGATCACGGTGAGGAACTCGTCGGTGATGCGCCCCCGCTCGGCGAACGGGAGGCCGAGAGCCGCGAACTCCGGCGCCGACCAGCCGGTGCCGACACCGAGCACGAAGCGTCCGGCGGTGAACTGGTCGAGGTTCGTGCTCATGCGGGCGGTGAGCAGCGGATGCCGGTACGCCGCGATGGCGACGCTCGTTCCCAGCGAGACGTGGCTCGTGAACGACGCCAGCCACGACAACGTCACGAACGGGTCGTAGAAGGGCGTGGGGTAGATGGCGGTCACGTCCGGGGTCGGGGCCACATGGTCGGACATCATCGCCAGCGAGAAGCCCGTCTCCTCGGCGAAGGAGACCCAGTGCCGCAGGGCCTCGGGCGTCGTCCCCGGGCCGAAGTTGGGCACGTTGAGCCCGAGCCTGATCATGGCCGTGCCCGGGCCGCGAACCGCTCGAACGGGCGGCCGTCCCCCTGGGTCGGGACGTGCACGACCTGCCCCGGGGCCAGGGCGCGCAGGGCTTGCTGCATGTCGGTGAGCCGCGTGGTCGATTCGTCGTCGCCCCCGCCCAGCATCGCCAGGGCCAGCTCCTTGGGCGCGGCGTAGACCACGCGGGAGATGCCCGCGACAGCCGCGGTGACGTGGCACAGGGCGCACGGCTCGCAGCTCGACACGAGGATGGCGCCGGGCAGGGCCCGGGTGCGGAGGGCGCGACATGCGTTGCGGATCGCCTCGACCTCGGCGTGCGCGGTCGGGTCGTGCGCCTCCAGCTCGCGGTTGACGCCCGTGGCCAGGACTTCATCGTCCCTGACCACCAGGGCGCCGAACGGCAGGTGGCCGGCGTCGGCGTTCTGCACCGCGAGCTCGATCGCCTGGTGGAGGAAGCTGGTCTCGCTCAAGGCTGCGTCGGGCATGGAGCTCCTCGGGACGAAGTCGGTCAGTGTCGCCCGTCAGTCTGTCGGTGCGCCGCCCGGGCGGTGGGCCCAGACGGCGAACAGCGGGTCGCCCCGATGGTCGGGCGGCGTGCGCCGCGTCACCACCGGCTCGCCCCAACCTCCCGACTCCCGGAAGTAGGCGGCGACGATCTCGGCCCGGCCCTCGTCCGTGGCGGCCAGCCAGCCCCGGATCACCTTCGTCGGGAACACACGGTTCGAGAACGTGCACACGAACGGCCCCCCGGGCCGCAGGACCCGCCTCACGTCGCCGAAGACCTCGACCGGGTGCAGCAGGTAGTCGACCGACACACAGCACACGACCGCATCGAAGGCGCCGGCGTCGAAGGGCAGCATCGGGTCGGCATTGAGGTCGTGCACGATCGTGGCCGTGGCCACGGGGTTGGCCGCCAGCTCCGCCTCGTTCATCCCCAGCACCGTGAGGCGGGCCGGCGCCACCCGGAAGTGGGACACCCAGGACCCCATGAGGTCCAGCACGTCGCCGCCGATCCCGAGCGCCTCGTAGAGCGCGCCGACTGCAGCGATGGCCGCGTCGTCGATGTGCGTGACGAACCGGGGCACCGAGTAGAAGGCAGCGTCGGGCCCGCCGTCGGCCCGGTCGAAGAAGCCCTCGGGGAACAGACCCGAACTCATCGGCGGCGAGGCTAGGGCGGAGGGCTCGTGCCCCGCTGACTGCCGTCTGGCCGGAAGCGGCCTGCTTGTGTAAACCCTCACGAGCCGTCCGACGAGTGAAGGGTGTGAGGACCGGTGTTCAGCCCGGGTTGGTCGGCGGGAACGTGCGGGTCCTGCCCGCGCCTCGCCGCGCCATCGTCTGGAAGTGGCGGCGGGCGAAGCGCCACTCGCCGTGGTCCACGGTGTAGTCGTCGTGGTAGAGGCCGTAGAACTCCGTCCACTCGCGGCTGGCCTTGTCCACCCCGATCTCGAGGGAGTACGAGCGGCCGCCGGCCCGGTGCTTCGACGTGAGCGAGATGACGGTGTTGAGGGGGATGTACTCGTAGAACGCGAACCGCTCGCACGCGCGGGCGCCGAAGGCGGCCAGCTCGTCGGGCCCGACGAAGGTCAGCACGTCCCCGGCGCCCAGGTCGAAGGAGAAGGTGGCGTCGGCGAGGACGATCGACTGCATCTCCGGCCATGCCTGGCGAGAGGCGATGTCGGCATAGCGGCCCTGTAGGCGGGTGATGGCGACGTGCGCCAGCAGCTCCCGGTCCATGGGCCTACGACCCCGTGGCCTGGCGGCGGGCCGGCACGGCGGGACGCAGCAGCCGGACGAGCAGCTCGACCGTGCTGTCGACGTGGTTGCGGCGCTGGGCGATGGCTGGTACCAGGATGCCGGCCAGGACCGCGCCGAGCACCAGATCGAAGACCCGATCCGGGTCCACCTCAGGATCGACGTCGCCGGGGGCCGCGGCCAGGATCGCGTAGAACTGCGGGCGGAGGGAGAGGTGGATCCACTCCTGGGGAGGCGTGGTGGCGTCGCTCTGGTGGGAGGCGACGAGCCCCGGCATGGCGGCCCGGGCGGCCGGGCCGGACAGCGCACGCGCGTAGGCCCGGACGAACCGGCGGAGGTCCCGCGCCAGGTCGCCGGTCGGGCGCACCGCCACCTCGCCGAGGTCCGAGAACGCGGCGTCTTCGATCAGCGCCAGGCGGGACGGCCAGCGCCGGTAGATGGCCGGCGGATGGACGCCCGAGCGGCGGGAGATCTCCTGGACGGTGGTGGCAGCGAAGCCCTCCTCGCTGAGCAGCTCCCGGGTGGTCTCGAGGACCAGGGCGTCGATGCTCGGATCACGGGGCCTGCCCCGAGACGGCGGTTCGGGCTTGATCGTCATGTGCCACTCTTGTTCGACGTCCGCGGGGCCGATTATACGTTTACGGAAATGATCGTTCCGTAAGACAGGTGGGGGAGCGTTGTTCACCTTACGTTTCGACATGCGCGCTCCGGAGACAGGGGCGCCGCGGGCCGACCTGTACGCGGCTGCGCTCGACATGGTGGCGTACGTCGACGGCCGCGGCGCGCTGGCCGCGGTGGTGTGCGAGCACCACACCTGGGATGACGGCTACCTCCCGTCGCCGCTGATCATGGCGACGGCGATGGCCGCCCGCACCACGACGCTCCCCATCACGGTCGCCATCGTCATCCTGCCCTTGTGCCATCCCGTCCGGCTCGCCGAGGAGATGATCGTCCTCGACATCCTCAGCGGGGGCCGGGTGAGCTACGTGGCCGCCATCGGCTACCGCCCCGAGGAGTACGAGCTGTACGGGGTCGACTTCCACCGGCGCGGCAAGCTGGCCGAGGAGAAGCTCGGCGTCCTGCTCCGGGCCAAGACGGGCGAGCCGTTCCCACTCGACGGTCGCACCGTGCAGGTCACCCCGGCTCCGGTCACGCCGGGTGGTCCGTTCGTGGCCTGGGGCGGGGGCAGCGCCGCGGCCGCCCGGCGTGCGGGCCGCCACGGGCTGGCGTTCATCGCCCAGGGTGGCGATCCCGGGCTGTCGGCGGTCTACGAGGACGAGGCCCGGGCCCACGGCCACGAACCGGGCTTCTGCATGATCCCGTCCCGGGACACGGCGACGACGGTGTTCGTGGCCGACGACGTCGACCGCGCCTGGGCCGAGCTGGGCCCGTACCTGATGCACGACGTCCTCGCCTACGCGTCCAGCAACGCGGGGGACACGACCACCGCGAGCCTGTCGTTCGCGACCACGGCCGAGGAGCTGCGGGCCGAGAACCGCACGCACCGCATCGTGGATGTCGACGAGGCGGTGGCCCTGGTCCGCTCGGGCGAGCCGCTCCAGCTGCACCCGCTCATCGGCGGCCTGCCCCCTGAGCTCGCGTGGACCTACCTCCGCCGGGTGGTGGAGGACGTCATGCCCCAGGTCGCGGGCAGCTGAGGTCGAGCGGCGCCTAGACAGGCGCGTCTGCCGGTGGCGGTGGGGCCGCGGGCGGAGGCGGTGCCGGCGGCGCGGGCGGTGCGGCCTCGGCTTCGGCGACGGCTTCGCCGCGGCGGGCGCGATGGATGGCGACCACGATGGCGCCCAGGCCGACCACGGTGGCGGCCACCCACACGAGCCCGTTGAGGAGCGGGATCAGCGCGAGCACCCGCAGGATGCCCCACCCGGCGAGGAAGGAGACGACCGGCGAGGCCTGCGACGCCACCCGCCGGCCGAGGACCCAGGCACCGGCGACGTAGCCGACCGCGTAGATCAGCCCCAACGCGAACAGCAGGCCGAGCCCGAAGGGCAGCCCAACGAGGGTCACCATGGCGATGACGGCAACGATGGGCAGGCCGATCAGCAGCGCCAGGCCCCACAGGATCACCGGCCCCCAGTCGCTGGCCGCGCCGTCGACCGCTCGGGCCGCTCGCGGCGCCAGGAGGCCGAGCACCAGACCGAGGATCAGGGTCGAGACGGTGACGGCCAGCCACAGCGCGAGCCAGCTCACGGCCGACCAGGCATCGCTCCAGGCCCGCGGGTTCCAGCGTTCCCACGAGCCCTCGAACGTGCCACCACTCTCCACCACCGGCCGGCGCCGCGACACGATGTCGCCCTCGACCCGGCCGCCGTCGGCCACGGTCACCCGGCCGTCGGCCACGACGACGTCGTCGCGTGCGGTGCCGTTGATCTGCACGTCGCCGTGGAGGGCGACGATGTTGTCGTTCACGGTGCCGTCGACGGTGACGTTGCCGTCGAAGATCACGACGTTGTCGACGGTCTCGCCCTCCCGGACCTCGGCCCGCCCGGTGATGACGACGATGTTGTCGGTGCTGTCCTCGGCCTGCGCACCGGCGGCAGAGGCGCCCGCCACCAGGGCCAGCGCCGCCAGGACCAGGGCCAGGAACACCCGTGTGAATGCGCGCATGGTGTCACCTCCTTGCCCTTCATGATCACCCGCCGGTGGCCTGGTTGGAAGGGCCGGATGGCCCCGGGACGCCTAGCGTCACCGCATGGCGTACGAGGACTTCAACTTGTTGCAGGTGGAGGCCGGTGGGGGAGCGTGCCGGGTCACCATCGACAACCCGCCGATCAACCTGCTCGACGTGCCGTTGATGATCGAGCTCGACCGGCTGGGGCGGGAGGTGGAGGCCGACGCCGGCGTCCGGGTGCTGGTGCTCGGGTCGGCGAACCCCGAGTTCTTCGTGGCCCACGCCGACATCGAGGCCATCCTGGCGCTGCCGCGCGAAGCGCTGGCCCAGCCCCCCGAGGAGCTGGCCTTCTTCCACGCCATGGTCGACCGGTTCCGCACCATGCCCGCGGCCACCATCGCCGTCATAGAGGGTGTGGCCCGGGGTGGCGGCTGCGAGCTGGTGTCATCGTTCGACATTCGGGTGGCGGCTCGGGGCCGGGCCGTGTTCGGCCAGCCCGAGGCGCTGGTCGGCATCATCCCGGGCGGGAGTGGCACCCAGCGGATGCCCCGCCTGGTGGGGCGAGCCCGGGCCCTGGAGATCGTGCTGGGGGGCGCTGACGTGGACGCCGAGCAGGCCGACCGGTGGGGCCTGGTCAACCGGGCCTTGCCCCCTGACGAGGTGTGGCCGTTCGTCGACGCCCTCGTGGCCCGCATCGCCTCGCTGCCGGCGGTGGTGGTGGCGGAGGCCAAGGCCTCGGTGGCGGCGGCCGAGCCCGACCCGGTGCCGGGCCTGCGGGCCGAGTGGCAGCGGTTCACCCGCTGCCTCGCCGACCCCGAGGCCGCGGCCCGCATGGAGCGCTTCCTGGCCGCCGGCGGGCAGACGCCGGACGTCGAGCGCCAGCCGATCACCCTCGCCGACGGCGCCTGGACCTAGGGCCTGTCCTGCAGGTCATGGCGCACGCCTCTCCGGCCAGAGGACGCCGCTCGCCGCACCGGGCCGACATTGAAACCGCTGGTGGGTTCCGGCGTCGGCCCGGCACGCCGAGCGACGCCCCTGGCTCGGAGATCCGCACACCGGACCTACAGGACAGGCCCTAGGGCCTGTCCTGCGGGACGAGCACGGCGTGGACGGGCGGGACGCCGCGCTCGCCGGCCATCGTCTCCAGCAGCTCGGCCGCGCCGTCCAGCCCCACGGTGACGCGGGGCAGGTCGGGAAACGGGTACGTCCCCGCGGCGAGGAGGTCCAGCGCGGCGCGGTAGTCCGTGGTGTCGACGCCGAGCGCGCCCTGGAGGCGCAGCTCCTTGTACACCACGACGTCGGGGTCGAACCCGGGCGTGCCTCCGCCGCCCCGGGTGCCGGCGACGACCATGGTGCCGCCCGCCCGCGCCAGGGCGACGCCCTGCGCGAACGCCGCCGGGGCGCGGGCCGTGACGTCGACCACCACGTCGGCGCCCGGGACGCCGGCCTCGGCCCGGAGGCGGGCCAGGGGATCCTCGGCGAGCACGTCGACGGCCAGGTCGGCGCCGAAGCGCGCGGCCCACTCCAGCCGGAGGTGGTCGCGCTCGCCCGCGCCGGTGACCATCACGAACGCGGCACCCGCCGCCTTGGCCGCCGCCGTGGCGGACAGCCCGCGGATGCCGCATCCGAGCACCGCCACGACGTCGCCGGGCTTCGTCCCCGGCACGGTGACCCCCCAGCGGATGCCGGCGCCCAGCGGGTTGAACGCCACCGCCACCTCGGGCGCGAGCTGGTCGGGCACGGGCAGCAGCAGCGAGTCGGGCGCCAGGTACTGGTAGGTGGCGTAGCCGCCCCACAGGCCCGGTGACTTGGCGGTGCTGATCATGCCGTACATGTCCGCCAGGCCGTGGCGCCGGCAGCGGCGGTACTCGCCGCTCCGGCACGGCTCGCACGAGCCGCACGACAGGAAGACCTCGACGGCCACCCGGTCGCCGGGCGCCACCCCCCAGCGTTCGGCCGCCCGGTCGCCCACCGCCTCGATCACGCCGACGGTCTCGTGCCCGGGCACGAACGGGAAGCCGGGGACGAGCGCGCCCGTGTAGAGCTCGTGGTCGGTGCCACACAGGCCGCACGCCTCGACCCGCAGGAGCCCGTCGTCGTCGCCGACCGCGGGCACCGGCAGCTCGTGCGGCCGCAGGGTGCGCGGCGCCTCCAGCACCAGGGCCTGGGCCTCGTCCGCGCTCATTTCGGATCGACGATGGTCAGCGTGCCCTGAGCCGCGCACGCCAGGCGGCCCTGGTAGTGGATCTCACCCCGCACGACGGCACTGCGGCTGGTCATGGCGAGCACCGACGCCTCGGTCTCGACGACGCCGGCCTGGACCGGGGCGATGTAGTTCAGCTTGATCTCGGTCGTCGCCGCCCACTGGCCCCGCTTCATGAGCGGGTAGACGACCATGCCGGTGATGTGGTCGGCGATGGCGGCGAGCACACCCCCGTGCGCGTTGCCGAACGGGGTGAGCAGCTCGTCGCGGATCGTCGCCCGGCACCAGAGCCGGCCGGGCTCGAAACGGACGTGCTCGATGCCCAGGTAGCCGGGCAGGCCGGCGGCCGTGAGCTCGGTCCCGAGCAGGCGGTCGGCGATCTTCTGGTCGTAGCGCTCTGCGAGGCTGGGCTGGGGCACGGGTCCTCCGTCTCAGCGCACCGTGATGCGGTCGGCGTGAAGCTCGGGGAGCACCTCGCGGGCGAAGGTCCGCATGCTGCGCTCGGCGTCCTCGATCGGGAGCCCGGCATAGCGGAAACAGGCGGTCAGGTCGAAGTCGCCGATGACCTCGCGGCGGGCCTGCAGGCGTTCGAGCACCTGGTCGGGCGTACCCCAGGCCTGGACGCCGAGGTACATCTCGCACAGCCGGTCGAGGCCGATGGCGCCGAGCAGGTCGACCGCGCTGGCGTAGCTCTCGTACCCCTTGAGCTGCTTGAAGTGGTCCGACGCCAGCTCGTAGTGCTGCATCACGCTGGTGAGGTAGCCGGCGATGTGGGCGTGCGCCTTGTCCTCGGCCCGGGCCGCGTCGCTGTCGCAGTAGACGAAGTCGCAGGTCATCGGCGGGGCCGGCTCCCGGCCGTGGGCGGCCTCGAACCGCTCGCGATAGGTCGCCATGGCCACGGCCTGGTCCTCCCACGGCCGCTGGCTGAACGTGACCATCCGGGCCCCCAGGTCGGCGGCCGCCAGCACCGAGTCGGGTGACATGGCGACGCAGTAGAAGCGGTCGCGGAAGCTGCCCGCCGGGGCCGGGCGGATCGGCGTGCGGGGCTGGGGGTAGTAGCGGCCGTCGCCCTCGATCCAGCCGGTCTCCAGCGCCTCCATCACCATGCGGGCGGACTCGTCGAACCGGTCGCGCGATTCGTCCATCGCCATGCCGAAGCCGTCGTACTCCCGGCGGGCCAGCCCGCGCCCGATGCCGAACAGCACCCGCCCGCCCGCCAGGTGGTCCAGCAGCGAGATCTTCTCGGCCACCCGCAGGGGGTCGTTCCACGGCAGGATCACCGCGCCGGTGCCGAGCGAGATGCGCCGGGTCCTGGCCGCCATGTGGGCGAGGAACACGGTGTTGTCGGGGCAGAACGCGTAGTCCTCGAAGTGGTGCTCGACCGGCCACAGCGCGTCGAAGCCCAGCTCGTCGGCCAGCACCCCCAGCTGGACCTCCTCGGCCACGACCTGCCCGTCGGTGACCTCGGGACCGTAGCCCTGGGACTGGAAGATCATCTGGACGCCGACGTTCATGCTCGAAGGCTGCCACACTGCGGATTCCATGGCAGGAGAACCCGGGGCCACGGTGACCGACCACGGTGGGGAGCTGGCGCTCGCCGCCCTGCGCCCGTTCGGCGTCGACACCCTCTTCACGCTGTCGGGCGGCCACGTCTTCCCGTTCTACGACGCGGCCGTCAAGCGCGACCCGCCCGTCCGCATCGTGGACGTCCGCCACGAGCAGACGGCCACCTTTGCGGCCGAGGGCCTGGCCCGGCTCACGCGGGGGCCCGGCCTGGCGGTGCTCACGGCCGGTCCCGGCATCACCAACGGCATGTCGGCCGTCGTGCAGGCCCACTTCAACGCCTCGCCGGTGGTGGTGCTCGGCGGGCGCGCGCCCCAGGCGCGGTGGGGTGCGGGGTCACTGCAGGAGCTCGACCACGTGCCGCTGCTGGCGAGCGTCACCAAGCTCGCCCGCACCGTCACGGCGGTCGAGGACATCCCGGCGGCCGTCCACGACGCGGCCGTGACCGCCCTCACCCCGCACCGCGGCCCGGTGTTCCTCGACTTCCCGCTGGACGTCGTGTTCCGGCAGGGCAGCGCCTCGGTCCCCGACGCGGTCGTGCCCGTCGCCGACGAGCCCGATCCCGAGGTGGTCGCCCGGGTGGCCGGGATGCTGGCCCAGGCCGAGCGGCCGATGCTGATCGCCGGCAGCGACGTGTGGTGGGGGCGCGCCGAGGGTGAGCTGGTGGCGGCGCTGGAGCACCTGCGGGTCCCCGCGTTCGCCAACGGCCAGGGCCGCGGCTGCCTGCCCGCCGACCATCCGCTGGCGCTCAGCCGGACGCGGGCACTGCTGAAGAGCGAGGCCGACCTGGTCGTCGTGGTGGGCACGCCGCTCGACTTCCGGCTCTCGTTCGGGAAGTTCGGCGACGCCACCGTGGTCCACGTGGTCGACAGCACCGAGGCCGCCGCCCGGCACGTGGACGTGTTGACCTTGGCCGGTGACCTGCGCACCAGCCTCGCCGGTCTCGCCGAGTACACGGGGCCGCGTGCCGACCACGAGGCCTGGATCACCGGGCTGCGGGAGCGGGAGACCGCCGCGGCCGAAGCCGATCGGCCCCGGCTGGAGGCCGCGGCCCGCCCGATCCTGCCCGCCCGCGTCTACGGCGAGCTGGCGCAGCGGCTGGCGCGTGATGCCGTCGTGGTGTGCGACGGAGGCGACTTCGTCTCCTATGCGGGCCGGTACGTCTCGGTGTACGAGCCGGGGTGCTGGCTCGACAGCGGACCGTACGGCTGCCTCGGCACCGGCATGGGCTACGCCATCGCCGCCCGGGTCGCCCACCCCGGCCGCCAGGTGGTCGCTCTGCTCGGTGACGGGGCCGCCGGCTTCTCGCTCATGGACGTCGACACGCTCGTGCGGCACCAGCTGCCGGTGGCCATGGTGGTCGGCAACAACGGGATCTGGGGGCTGGAGAAGCACCCGATGCAGGCGCTCTACGGCTATGACGTCGCCGCCGACCTGCAGCCCGGCTGCCGCTACGACCAGGTGGTGGCGGCCTTGGGCGGCGCGGGCGAGACCGTGACCGAGCCGGGCGACCTCGGTCCCGCGCTGGACCGGGCGTTGGCCGCCGGCGTTCCCTACCTGGTCAACGTGCTGACCGATCCGGAAGACGTCTACCCGCGCTCGTCCAACCTGGGCTGACGGGCCCGGCGCCAAACCTCCCCGCTTTCTCCCGTTCCCCTCCAAGCTTGGGTGGGGTGGAGGGCGCACGATCGGCGTCATGCATGCCATCGCCGATCTCGCCACCGACTGCGTCGTCGCCGGACTCGACGGGAGCGACGCCGCCGTCGAGGTGTGCCACCTGTCGCAGCGCATCCAGGGTCGCACTGCGCTGCACGACGTCTCGTTCGCGGTGGCGCCCGGCGAAGTCGTCGCCATCGTCGGCGGCAGCGGCGCGGGCAAGACGACCCTGCTGGAGACGATGATCGGGATCCGGCCCCCGGCGGGGGGCGCGGTTCGCATCGCGGGCGCTCACGACCGGTCGGACGTCAGCTACGTGCCGCAGGACGACATCATCCATCGGGACCTGCCACTCGGCCGCACACTGCGGTACGCCGCCCAGCTGCGGCTGCCCGCGGGCACGCCGCCCGAGGTGGTGGACCGCACGGTGGACGAGACCCTCGCCGCCCTCGACCTCACCGCGCGGGCCAACGTGCGCGTGGGCTCGCTCTCCGGCGGCCAGCGCAAGCGGGCGAGCATCGCCGTCGAGCTGCTGACCCGGCCCGCGGTGTTCTTCCTGGACGAGCCGACGTCCGGCTTGGACCCGGCGACGGCCCGCGAGGTGTTGCGGCTCCTCCGCCGGCTGGCCGAGGCCGGGACCACGATCGTCCTGACGACCCACAGCCCGACCGACATCGACCTGTGCGATCGCATCGTGTTCCTCGCCCGCGACGGCTACCTGGCGTTCGTCGGGACCCCGGCCGAGGCGCGGCAGTACTTCGAGACCACTGACCTGACCGTCGCCTACGAGCGCCTCGCGCTCGAAGACAGCCCCGAGACCTGGGCGGAGCGCTTCGCTTCGGTGCGGGGGCCGGCCCCGTTGACACCGAGTCTGGTAGCCCAGCGCGACGCGGTGGCGCGGCCGCGGGTGGGACCGCTCCGCCAGTGGGCCGTGCTCACGCGGCGCAACGCCGACCTGCTGTTCCGGAACCGGCTGACGCTGGCGGTGCTCGTGGGATCACCGGCGCTGGTGATCGCCATGATGGCCGTGCTGTTCCGCCCGGGCGCGTTCGACAGCGCGGCCGCGACGACGGGCGAGGCCACCCAGACCGTGTTCTGGCTGGCGTTCGCCGGGTTCTTCTTCGGGCTGACCTACGGGCTGCTCCAGATCGTGGGGGAGATGGCCATCCTGCGGCGGGAGCGGTTGGCCGGCTTGCACGCGACGGCCTACGTCGGCGCCAAGGTGGCCGTGCTCACGCCCGTCCTCGTCCTGGTGGCAGTCGGGATGCTCGCCGTGCTGCGCGGCCTCGATCGCCTGCCGGCGGCGAGCGGTGGCGTCTACGCCGCCCTGCTCGTGACCCTTGTGCTGGAGTCGCTGGCCGCCTTGGCGCTCGGCCTGCTCGCCTCCGCGTCGGTCACGAACGCCGCCCAGGCCACCCTGGCGTTGCCGATGCTGTGCTTCCCGCAGGTCCTGTTCGCCGGCGCCATCGTCCCGGTCCCCGACATGGCCGCTCCCGGCCAGGTGATGAGCACCGGCCTGGCCAACCGCTGGGCCTTCGAGTCGCTCGGCCGGGCCCTCGAGCTCGACCGGCTCATCCCCCTCGACTCCCACCACGCTGCCTTCGCCGGCAGCCCGGTCGTGGGCTGGACCGTGCTGGCCGGCTTCACTGTGGCGCTCCTCGCTGCCACCGTCGCCGTGGTCGCTCGCCGGGCGCCCGCATGAGCAATTCGATTGCGATGGGCGCCGAGCGCCGGGGACCGTGGTGGCCGTGGCTTCACCCGACCCGGCGAGCGCGTTCGAGGAGGACGGCTTCGCCGTCTTGCCGGGGTACCTGACGCCCCAGGACATCGGCCCGGCGATCGCCGAGCTGGCGGGGGTCTTCCCGACCGCAGCCGAGTTCCACGATGACGTCGACCCGCAACGCAACGAGCGCTTTCGGGACGAGTTCGGCGGCATCGTCGACTTCCCGTTCGCGTCGCCGGAGCTGAGCCTGCTCGCGGTGCATCCGCGGCTGGTCGACCTGGCCGAGCGGCTGCTGGGGGCGCCGGACCTGCGCGTGTACTCGCTGGAGGCGTGGGCCAAGTACACCGGCGCCGCGGACTACGACCAGTCCCACCATCGGGACTACCTCAACCACTCGCTGCTGGTGCCTGCGCCGGACCAGCCTCCGGCGCAGGTCGAGATGTTCGTGTACCTCTGCGATGTGCCCTCCGGGCTGGGACCGCCGAGCTACGTGCCGATGACCCATACGAAGGGCCTGCCGGCGTTGCCCAACTGGTATCCGAAGGTCGCAGGGATCAGCGACCCGGAGCATCCTGACTGGGTCGAGGAAGACGCGTCGCCACAGCTGTACGACGTGGAGGTGTCGGCCAGCGGTCCGGCGGGGACCGTGGCGGCCTATCGCATCGAGACCTTCCACCGCGGCACGGCCCTCGCTGCGCCGCGCGAGGCCCGGTACACCCTCCACGTCAACTTCCGCCGGGCCGACGCCGACTGGATCACCCGGCGCGGCTGGACCGACGCCGTCGCCACGGAGGCCTGGCACGATTTCGTCGTGCGAGCCTCACCCCGCCAGCTCCGGCTGTTCGGCTTCCCGCCGCCGGGCCATCCCTATTGGACCCATGAGACTCTCGACGGCTTGTGCCGCCGCTACCCCGGCATCGACACCGCCGCATGGGCGCGCCAGAGGTAAGCCGTCGTGTTGCCGATCGCCCGGGCCAAGTCGCGGCGGGGGCTCGCCGTGTTCGGGGCCGCCTCGGGGATCAGCGCCCTCGCCATCATCTTCCTCGCCGTGCAGCTGTGAGCGACGTCTCCACCCGGCCGGGGTGATCCCCCCGGACGCCGCCGGAGCCACCATGAGGCTCCGTCGCACGCACCTAGAGCCCGGGGAGGCCTTGATGGAGACGACGACAGGAGCGACCCATCCCGCGAGCGGCTGGTTGACCGTGGGCAAGGTCGTCAAGGTGTTGCTGTGGCTGGTGTACGCCTGGCTGATCGTGAACCTGGTGGTGTTGTTGCTCGCGTTCTTCCTGCTGCTGTTCGGCGCCAACCCGTCGGCGGGGTTCGTGGAGTGGGTCTACCGCTCGGCCTCGCGCACCATGGCCCCGTTCCGCGGCATGTTCGAGCCGATCCAGCTCAACGGCGAGTCGGTGCTGGACACCTCCATCCTGTTCGCGATGATCATCTACTCGCTGGCGGCGCTGTTCCTGCGCTACGCCATCGACTGGGTCACGGCCAAGGTCACGCCTCCGCCGGCACCACGGCGGGCGATGGCCGCCCGCCCGCCGGTGGCAGGTGCGGCCCCGCCGCCTCCGCAGCACCAGCCGCAGTACCAGCAGCCCCAGCCGCAGTACCAGCAGCCCCAGCCGCCCCCGGCCCAGCCGCCCCAGCCGCCCCCGGCTCAGCCGCCGAGCTCGAGCTGGTAGACGCGAGCGGCGGTGCCGTAGAAGACGGCGTCGCGCTCGCCGGGGGAGCAGTCCTGCACGATCTTCTTCACCGCGTTGCCCAGCGTCCGGTAGGACAGCGATAGCCGGTCGACCGGGAAGTTGGACTCGAACAGGCAGCGGTCGGGGCCGAAGCAGTCGAGCGTGTGGCGGTAGTACCGGCCCTGGGCCGCGACGAATTCGTCGGACGTGGGTGGCCGCTCGGCGGTGTGCCAGCCGAAGCCGTTGTCGGGCATGGCGAGGCCACCGAGCTTGGCCACCACGTTCTCGCAGCCGGCGATGGCGGCGATGTCGTCCCGCCACTGGTCGAACAGGTCGTCGCGCCGGCCCGCGAAGCGGCCGACCCCGAGGGGCGTGCAGAAGTGGTCGAGGACCATGAGCGTGTCGGGCACGGCGCGGGCCAGGCCGAGGAACTCCTGGGCCTGGTAGTGGTACTGCCAGGTGTCATAGGTCAGGCCGCGGGCGCCGAGCCGCGCCACGCCCGCCCGGAAGGCGGGGTCCTCCGACAGGCCGGCGGGCGCCCGGCCCGCGATCCGGAGCCCGTCGGCCCGGTCGCCCCGGGACAGGGAGTGGCGGATGCCCCGCAGCAGTCCCCGGCCCGCCTCGACGTGGGCGTCGAGCACGTCGTCGAGCTCGGGCAGCCGCAGGTCGGCGTGGGCCACGATCCCCCCGATCAGCCCGCCGCTGAGGGCAGCTGCACCGGCCACGAACTCGGTCTCGCCCACCGGGGCCAGCTCGGGCGGCCCCTCGGTGCGGTAGGAGGACCGGCACTCCACGAACACGGTCCGCACCACGTCGTGCCCGCAATCCGCATCGGCCGCCAGCTCGTCCAGGCCGTAGGCCATGCCCTCGCCGGGCGGCCACAGGTGATGGTGAGCGTCGACCATCCGCTGGCCCGGATCGACGATCGGCTCGTCGACCAGCGCGCGCCATTCGTCGGTCCCCGGCCTGGGTGCATCAGTCACGGCGCCACGATGGCACAGCCGGCCGCGGCGGGTTCACGGTCAGCCGGCGAGGGCAGCCGCGGTGGCGATCCAGCCCTCGCGGGCACTGGGGTAGGCAGGGGACCAGCCGGTCGCCCCTCGGAGCTTCTCGTTGCTCACGCGCAGCGAGCGGGTCAGGGAGGTGGACCGGTCGCGGAGCAGCAGGGCGGCTGGGCCCGGGGCCCGCAGCCAGGAACGCCTGCCGGCGGCGGCCGCGAGGGCATCGGCGTAGTCGCGCTTGGTCAGCGGCTCGTCGTCGACCACATTGAACGCCCCCGCTGGCGCGTCCAGGGCGGCGGCCACCGCCGCGCCTCCGTCGGCCACGTGGATCGAGGACACGTAGCCGTCCGCCCGGCCCATCTGGACGCATACGTGCCGGCGAGCCAGGCCCAGCAGCTGCTCGCTGTGGGTGGCGCCCGGGCCGTAGAACCAGCCGAACCGCAGCACGATGCCCGTGCCACCGGCCTCGCAGAACCGGGTGGCGCTGGCCTCGGCGGCCAGGTTGCCCAACGCCATCGGGTAGCGGTCGACCGGCGCGCTCTCGTCGATCCACTCGGCACCCCGATCCGGGTACAGCATGCAGACCGACTCCTGCACCACCCGCCCCACGCCGGCGTCGAGGGCCGCGTCCACGATGGCGGCCGAGCCCTCGGTGCGCACGCGGTCGTTGTCCCGCCACGCGCTCCGGCGCAGGAAGCGGCTCATCGGTGGGATGGCGGTGGCCAGGTTCACCGCCGCGTCGTGGCCCTCCATCACCCGGGCCAGGCCCGACCGGTCGAAGATGGACACATGCACCGGCTCGGCGCCGGCGTCGGTCAGCGCCGCAGCCTTCTCGGGTGAGCGCGCGAGCGCGGTGACCTGGTGGCCCGCCGCCACCAGGTCAGGGACCGCATGACCGCCGATGGCCCCGGTGCCACCGGTGACGAACACCTTCATGCGTGCGAGACGCTACGCCACCCGCCGGCGGGTCGAGCGGATGGCGAGCGTGAGGGCGATGGCGGCGACCGCCACGGGCCACCACAGGGCCCGGGGGTCGTCGCCGGCGCCGAGCCAGGCGTGGCGGAGGCCGCCGATCACGTGGCTGAGGGGGAGGACGTCGGAGATGGTCTGCATGGGGCCGGTCATGACGTCCCGGGGCGGGCCACCGCCGCCGAGCAGGAACATGGGGATGAACACCAGGTTCCCGAGGGCGTTGGCCGCCCGGCTGCTCGGCATGAGCAGGCCGAGGCCGAGGCCGATGGCGACGAAGCAGGCCAGGCCGGCCAGGAGCCAGCCGGCCGTGAGCAGCGCGTTCTCAGGGGCGGGGACGCCGTAGACCGTGCCGCCCACCACGAGGACGACGGCGGCCGCGGCCAGCCCGAGGATGGCGCCGACCGCGGCTTGGCTGACGGCCATCGCCGTGCCGCTCACGCCCGAGGCGCGGTAGCGGCGGAGGACGCCCAGCTCGCGGTGCGTGGCGATGTGGGCCGGCAGTGTGACCAGGCCGAGCTGGGCGATCACGACGCCCACGTAGCCGACCACGTAGTGCTCGCTCGGCCGGATGCCGGCGAACTCGGGGTCGGGGACCGAGCCGAACACCCCAGCCAGGATCAGCACGGTCACGGCCGGGAAGGCGACGAGGCCGACGAGGACGCCCGGCTCGCGGATCAGCAGGCGCAGGTCCATGGCGGCGATGCGCGCCGCGGTGGGTAGGCCCGCGGTCCGGCTGGAGCCGGTCGCGGGGGTGGTGGCACTGACGGCAGCCGCGGCCCGCGTCATGACGGGTCCTCCTGGGTGAGGGCGACGAAGCGGTCTTCGAGGGTGGGGCGGTCGATGCGGAGGTCGAGGGCGGGTCGGCCGGAGGCCACCAGGTGGGCGCCCACGTGGGCCAGGACCGGCCCCGAGCCGCGGATGGCGACCTCGGCTCCGTGACGCTGGACGCCGGCCACCCCCGGCAGGGAGCGCAGCGGGCGGATGTCGAGCTCGGCGTCGGTGAACCGGACGGTCGCGGCGCCGCCGAGCGCCTCGACGATGGCGGCGGGCGCGCCGTCGGCCACGACCCGGCCCCGGTGCATGACCACGACGCGGTCGCACAGGCGCTCGGCCTCTTCCACGTCGTGGGTGACGAGGACGACCGTGGTGCCGCGGTCGCGGATGCGGCGCACCACGTCCCAGGTCTGGCGCCGGGCGCTGGGGTCGAGGTTCTGGGTCAGCTCGTCCAGGAACACGAGCTCCGGCCGGCCCACCAGCGCCAGGGCCACGAACAGGCGCTGGCGCTCGCCGCCCGACAGCGCCGCGAAGGGGCGGCCCAGCAAGGCCGCGAGGTTCCACTCCGCGGCCAGCTCGTCCAGCGGGCGGGGATCGGGATGGAGCGAGGCGAACAGGCGGAGGGCCTCGCCGACGCGCATGCGGGCGGGGAGGGCCGCGTCCTGGAGCTGCGAGCCGATCCGGCGCCGCAGCCGATCGCCCGCGACCGCGGGATCGAGGCCCAGGACCTCGATCGAGCCGCCGCTGGCCGGGCGCAGGCCCTGGAGGATCTCGACGGTGGTCGTCTTGCCCGCGCCGTTGGTGCCCAACAGTCCGAACAGCTCTCCGGGGCGCACCTCGAACGAGATGTCGCGGACGACCGCGCTGTCTCCGTACCGTTTGACCAGCCCCTGGACCCGTAGCACGGCCGGGCCCGAAGGCGCCGGCGCCCGGAGGGCATCGGTGAGTAGCTCAGCGTTCATGGCCCGAGAGTGCGCCGCCGCCCCCGGGTCCCACATCGGAGCACGGTCGGGAGTTGCTCAGCCCCCGGGCGAATCAGCGGCCGGTGCCCACCACCCCGTGGTCGTAGGCGTAGACGATGGCCGCGGCCCGGTCGCGCACGGCGAGCTTGGAGAAGATCGATCCGACGTGGGTCTTCACCGTCGCCTCGCTGACGTACAGCGCCCGGGCGATCTCGACGTTGGTGGCACCGGTGGCCATGAGCCGCAGCACGTCGTGCTCGCGGTCGGTGAGCGCCGGGATGCGGGTCGGTGGCGCGGGCGAGGCCGCGGGAGACGGCGCGGCGGTCGCGCCCCGCGCCCGCCGCAGCACCCGCTCGGTGACCGCGGGGTCGAGCCAGGCGGCGCCGTTGGCCACGGCCCGGGTGGCGGCGATGATCTCCTCGGCCGAGGCGTCCTTGAGCACGAACCCGGCCGCCCCGGCTTCGAGCGCCCCCCACAGCACGTCGTCGTCGTCGAAGGTGGTGAGGACCAGCACCGGCGGCGCCGAGTCGGTGGCGGCCAGCGCCCGGGTGGCGGCGACGCCGTCGACCCGCCGCATGCGCACGTCCATGAGCACGACGTCGGGCCGGTGCTCGGCTACCGCCGCGGGCACCTGGTCACCGTCGTCGCACTCGGCCACGACCTCGAACCCGTCCGCCGGGCCCAGGATCCGGGCGACGCCGGCCCGCACGACCGCCTGGTCGTCCACGATCAGCACCCGGGTCACGGCAGGGCCGCCTCCGGGTGGCGCCGCACCGGCAGTCGGGCCTCGACCCGCCAGCCGTCCTCCGACGGACCTGCCTCCAGCTCGCCGCCCACGGCGCGGGCCCGCTCGGCCATGCCGACGAGGCCGAAGTGGAGTCCGGTGACGGGCGCGGCACCTCCCGGCGTGCCCGAGTCGACCACTACCAGCACGACCGCGTCGTCCCCCGCCGCCAGGCTGACCGTGACCTGGTTCCGCGGCGCATGGCGGGCCACGTTGGTGAGGGCCTCGCGGGCGATGCGGTGGAGCGCGGTGCCGATCGGGCCGTCCAGGTCGTCGAGTGGACCGGCCACGTCGTAGCGCACCTCGAGCCCGGCCCGGCGGTAGTCGTCGACCAGCAGGGCGAGGTCGCCGGCGCCCGGCAGCGCCGGGTCGGTGCCCCGCTCGTCGGCCCGCAGGGCGGCCACGGTGGCCCGGATCTGGTCGAGGCTGGCCCGGCCGACCGCCTCGGCGTCCCGCAGCGCCCGCTCGGCCTCGTCGACGTCGCGCCGCAGGACGTGCCGGGCCCCGGTGACGTGCAGCAGCACCGCGGCCAGGGTCTGGCCGGCGAGGTCGTGCAGGTCGCGGGCGATGCGGCGGCGCTCCTCGGCCACCGCCACGTCCGCCAGCTCCCGCCGCGTCTGCTCGAGCTGCTGGATGAGGAGGCGCTGGTGGCGCAGCGTGCGGCCCAGCGTGAGGGTGAACACATTGGCGATAGCCCACGGCTGCCAGAGGATCCCGGCCTCGGGCACCACCTTCGTGGTCACGATCACCTCGACCGCCGTCCCGACCGCCGCGATCACCACGGCCCGGGTGACCGATCCCAACGACGCGGCCGTGGCGAGGACGGCGATGGCGATGAGGAAGAACGACCCCTCGACGTCCCCGCCCAAGGACACTGCCGCACCCGCGGACAGGAACACCACCCCCGCGAAGACCTCGGCCGGCAGGCCCCAGAAGCAGCGCACCCAGTAGGCGGCGACCGCGGGCACCAGGAGCAGCAGCTCGGCGGCCGACCCGGGGTCGGTGAGCTGGGCGAGCACGACGATGCCCACCGGGACGAGGAAGTCGAACCAGCGGTCAGCCTTCCCGACCGGCGCCTCGGGGCGCCGGAGGTCGGCTCGCCAACGGGCCAGGAGGTCCACCCGGTGAGGGTATGCGGACCGGGGCACACCTGTCCTCCGTCCCCGGGAGGATCGGTCTCCGTCCCCAGGATGAGCGGCCGAGGCGGAACCAGATGTTCCGCAATCTCTCCTACCGTGTCGCCATGGCTACCGAAACCATCCGTGAGTTCCGTATCGAGGTGCCGCAGGCGGACCTGGACGACCTGAAGGAACGGCTGGCCCGGGTGCGCTGGCCCGCCGCCCTGCCGGGGACAGGGTCAGCATCCGGGAACGGCTGGGCCCGGGGCGTGCCCGTCGAGTATCTCTCGGATCTCGCCGAGTATTGGCGCGGGGGGTACGACTGGCGGCGTGAGGAGGCCCGGCTCAACGAGTTCCCCCAGTTCACGACCGAGATCGACGGGCAGACCGTCCACTTCCTGCACGTGCGGTCGCCCGAGCCGGACGCCCTGCCGCTGATCGTCACCCACGGCTATCCCAGCTCGGTGGCCGAGATGACCGGGATCCTGGGCCCGCTCAGCGATCCCCGTGCCCACGGCAGCGACCCCGCGGACGCCTTCCACGTCGTCGTCCCTTCGTTGCCGGGCTACGGCTTCTCCACGCCGTTGCGCGAGCCGGGGTGGGAGCTGACCCGCACCGCCAAGGCGTGGGTCGAGCTGATGGCCCGCCTCGGCTACGAGCGCTACGGCGCCCACGGGGGCGACATCGGGGCCGGCGTGTCCGGGGACCTCGGCATCCACGCTCCCGACGCGGTGGTGGGGGCCCACGTGGCCACCGACCCCTCGGCGCTGGCTCTCGTCGGGGGGTTGCTGCCCGACGAGACCGACGACATGACCGCGGAGCAGAAGGAACGTCTCGGGGAGCTGCGCCAGTGGGAGGCCGAAGGGCGCGGCTACCTGCAGATCCAGACGACCCGGCCCCAGACGCTCGCTTACGGCCTGGCCGACTCGCCGGTGGCCCAGCTCGCCTGGATCGCCGAGAAGTTCCAGGAGTGGACCAACCCGGCTGCGGCCCTGCCCGAGGACGCGGTCGACCGGGACCAGCTCCTCACCAACATCAGCCTCTACTGGTTCACCGGGACCGGCCCGAGCGCGGCCAACTTCATCTACGAGGCGTCACACGCCGAGCGGGACTGGAGCGCGTCCTCGCCCGCCCCCGTCGGCATGGCGGTGTTCGCGACCGACGCCCTCATGCGCTACGTCCTCAACCGGGAGGGCTACATCGAGCACTTCTCCGAGTTCGACAAGGGCGGCCACTTCCCGGCCATGGAGGTGCCCGACCTGCTGGTCGACGACATCCGGGCCTTCTTCCGCCGTTACCGGTGAGCTGTCAGGCCGGGGTCCGCATGACGTTGAGGTCGACGTCTCCCTGGATGCCGTCGACCGACGCATGGCCCTGGACCTGCCAGATCCACCAGCCCTCGACGTCGGGTCGGATCATGACGCGGCGGTGCCACAGGGGCCGGTCCAGCTCGTCGCGGACCGGGTAGCGGCCCTCGAAGTCGTCGCCGACGTACAGGACCGCCCTTTGGCCCGTCTCGCGCTCGACCTGGTCGAGGAAGGCGTCGAGCTCGTGCCGGACCGAGGCCGGGTCCGGCCGCTCGGAGCAGTTCCCCGCCAGCTCGAGGTCGACGGCCGGCGGGAGGGCATCGGGGTCGGGGGGCACGGTCCGCAGGAAGTTCCGGGCCTGCTCGGCGCCCGAGCGGCAGAGGGTGAAGAAGTGGTAGGCGCCGCGGTCGAGGCCCGCGGCCTCGGCGCCTGTCCAGTTGTCCCGGAAGCGCTGGTCGACGAAATCGCCGCCCTCGCTCGCCTTCACGTACGCGAACTCGATGCCGTCGCCGGCGACCTCGTCCCAGTCGATCGGGCCCTGGTGGTTCGACACGTCGATCCCGTAGCGCTCGCCCGCCTCCAGGCTGGGCCGGTGGCTCGGCAGCCACACGAACCAGGCGCCGGCGCCCAGCGCGACCACGGTGGCGAGCACGAGCGCCCCGGCCAGCGCGAGCGCCATGGGCCGGCGTCGCCGCTGCCGGCGCCCACCCTCGTCCGCATCCGCGCCCCCGCCCACGGCTTCCAGGATGCACCCTGCCGGGGGGCACCGTCGATCAGCTACCCGGCGGCGGGCGCCTCCCGGTCGACGAGGGCGGTGATCCGCGCCGCGGCCAGGTCGGGGTCGCTGATCGTGAGCGCGTGCGCGGCGTGGGGGACGATCTCGACCTGCGCGCCTGGGAGCAGGGCCTGGACCCGGTCCCGCACCTGCGTGGCCCGGTGGATGGGGCTCTTGCCGCCCAGCAGGACCAGCGTGGGGAGCGTGATGCCGGCCAGCTCGTCGTCGCCGAGCGGCGTGGGCGGGGGCAGCCGGAACGGGTGGCGGCGGAAGCCGAGGGCCGACATCTGCGTCACCCGCGGGTCCATGAGCACGGGCAGGCGTAGCCGGGCGGCCACCGGACGGCGCAGCGGCGCGGGCAGCCGCGAGGCGACGAACAGGCCGAGGCCCGAGAGCAGGAACCGGGCCCGGCGGAACTCGGCGAGGCCGACCGGTTCGACCAGCGAGATCGAGGCGAGGCGGGCGGGCGCCCGGACGGCCTGGTTCAGGGCCAGCCACCCGCCGTAGGAGGCGCCCACGAGGTGGGCAGCGTCGTCGCCCAGGCCGGCGAGGGTCTCGTCCAGCCACTCGGCCAGGTGAGCCGCGTCGCGGTAGGCGACCCGCTGGGTGCTGCGGCCGACATCGCCTGGCGTGTCGATGGCGTAGGCCTCGCGGCCGGCCAGGGCGGTGACGCAAGGGGCCCACATGAGCGACGTGGCGCCCATCCCGGGGACGAACACGATCGGCGCGCCGGCCCCGGGCCAGTGGTAGACCGCGGTGGGGCCGACGTCCGTCTCGACCGTGAGCCGCTCGGGCGGGGTGGGGAAGGCCTCGCGCCAGAGCTCGTCCTCCAGCGCCCGGTACCGCTGCTCGTCCTCCGGGCTGGCCCAGCGGCCGAGGTGCTCCCGGGTCTGCTCTCCCTGTTTCATAGTACAGACGTACTATAAAACGCATGCCCAAGCGAGTCGACCACGAGGTGCGCCGCCGCCAGATCACCGACGCCCTCGCGCGCATCACGGCGCGCGGCGGGCTGAGCGCGGCCACGTTCCGCGAGGTCGCCTCCGAAGCGGGCGTGTCGGTCGCCCTCGTGCAGTACTACTTCGGCACCAAGGCCGACCTGCTGCTCGCGACGCAGCAACAGCTGGCCCGGCAGGTGGGGATGCGGCTCAGCCACCGGATCGAGGCAACGCCCGACGACCCGCGGGCGCGGCTCCGGGCGATCTTCGCCGAGTTCGTCCCGCACGACGACGAAAGCCGCGAGGCCATGCTGCTGTTCGTCGCGTTCTACACCGCGTCGCTGACGCAGGCCGGCCTGGCTCGCCCCGAGGCGCAGGACATTCCGAACGCACTGGCGGCCATCGCGGCCCAGGCGCTCCGCCGGGCTCGCCTGCGCGCCGGCGTGGACCCCGACCAGGCCGCGCTGGTCCTCACCCTGCTGGTCCCCGCTCTCGGCCAGGCCGTGCTCGGCGGCGCCCTGACCACCGCCGACGCCCTCGCCACCGCCGACTACGAGCTCGACCGGATCTTCCGCTAGGCCGTGGGCGGCGTGAACAGCGGTGCGAGGTCCCGGCGGCCGGAGACGCCGAGCTTGGCGTAGACGCGGTAGAGGTGGGTCTCCACGGTGCGGCGGGACAGCGACAGGCGGGCGGCGATCTCGACGTCGGTGAGGCCCCGGGCCGCGAAGCCCGCCACCTCGCGCTCGCGGGTGGTCAGGCCATCGCCGACCGGATTGCGCAGGAGCTCGGTGGAGGCGCCGTCACAGTGCTCCGCCAGCTCCTGGGCCCGGGTGCGCAACCGGGCCGCCGCGGTGGTGAGCCCCTGGCCAGCGGCGGCGGTGGCGGCGGCGGCCATCAGCTCGGCGGCGTGCAGTAGGCATCCCAGCTCCGCCAGGCGGCCCCCGAGCGCCTCCAGCTGGGCGTGGTCGCGCTGGGCCAGGGCGGCCACCGCATCGACCAGCGCGGGAAGCAGCTGGCCCTCGAGCGGCGGCAGCTCGCGCGCCAGCTCGGCGGCAGCGGGCGCGGCGCCGTGGCGGGCGGCCTCGTACAGGGCGAACACGGCGTTGGCGACATGGCCGGTGGCCACGCCCCGGCGGGCGGCCCCCAGGGCGAGGGACCGGGCGTAGGACAGCTCGCCGGTCGCCGCCTCCACTGCGGCCGACAGGAACCCGTGCTCGACCGCGTATAGGGCGCCGGGCGGCAGCGCACCGGGCATGTCCGGCCGCAGCGTCAGCGCCCGGGTGTAGCGCACATGATCGACGGCGCAGGCGCGGGTCAGGGCGTCGCCCTCCAGGGCGGTGACCGCTTCCAGGAAGTGCTGCTCGGCGTGGGCCAGCGCGCCCCGCCACAGGGCGATCTGACCCAGGCGTAGGGCATAGACGCCCCGCAGCATGCCCGCTTCCCGCTCCATGAAGCGGTCGTAGAGCTGCCGCCCGGTCTCCTCGGCGAGGTCCAGGTCGCCCACGTAGCGGTGCCCGGTGGGGACCGCCGTCGCCAGCTGGCCGACCATGTACTCGTTGAACGCCGGATGGTCGGCCAGCCGGGGCACCACATGGCTCGCCCGGTCGAGAGCGGTGACCGGCTGGCCCAGCAGGTTCAGGGCCGGGATCAGCACCAGCTCGGCGCTGAGCCGGTCGGAGTCCGAGGCGCGTTCGTCGGCCAGCAGGTCCTCGGCGGCCTGTCGGGCCCGGTGGATCTCGCCCGCGAGCAGCCACATCAGCGGGACCTGGCTGGCGATGAACGCCCAGTCCCGGTCGTCGAGGTCGTCGAGCAGCGCCTCCAGGCGCTCGGCCGCGTCCTTCGGCCGGTTGAGGCCGAAGGCGAGCACCAGGGCGAGATCGGCTTCCTGCCGGCACCGCTGGCGGGACGAGCCCGACGGCAGGCTGCCCAGCAGCGACGCGGCCTCGTCCGGGCGCCCGGACACCGCCATGATCTCCGCCAGCGTCATGGCCGCGGCCGCCGTGTCGCCACCCTCGCTGGCCACGGCGCGGCGGGCGAGGGACTCCGCGAGCGCGGCATCGACCAGGGCGTATCGCCGGGCCGCGGTCAGCAGCTCCCCGGGCGACACGTCCAGCCCGGCGTCGATGCGCCAGCGGACGACCCGGTCGCCGGCCTCGACCGGGAGCGGGCGGGCGGTCACCGCGGCCACCAGGTCCCGCAGCAGCCGCCTCCGGCGGATCGGGCCCAGCGCGTCGAGCAGGACGTCGGCCAGCAGGGGATGGTTGAGCCGGGCGTCGGCGCGGCCCGAGTCGTCGATGACCAGCAGCCCCCGCTCCTCGAGGTGCTCGAGGCTCTGCCCGCCCGCGATCTCGCCCAGCAGGTCGAGGGGCAGGGGCTCGGCCAGTGCCAGCAGGTCGAGCGCGGTCCGCTCCTCGGGCCGCACGCCCAGGAGCCGGCCGGCGATCAGCTCGCGCAGGCGGGGTGGCGCGGTGAACGGTCCGGTGAGCGTCCAGATGCCACCGGACTCGGTGAGCGCCCCGGTCTCGACCGCCGCGCCCAGCAGCTCGTGGGCATACAGCACGTTGCCCAGGGAACGGCTCCACATCAGGTGCTGGAACCGGGCATCGACCGGCCCACCCAGGGCGGCGACCACCAACCGGTCGAGCGCGCTACGGGCGAGCGGCTCGAGGTCGAGCCGCTCGCACAGCCCGTCCTTCCACAGCCCGACGATGGCGTCGGGGACCTCCTCGCCGCGGCGCACGGTGGCGAGCACGCGCACGCCGTCCTGGGTGACGAGCTGGTGGGCGAGGGCGGCCGAGGCGTCGTCGAGGGCGTGGGCATCGTCGATGGCCAGGACCGCGGGGTCCCGCGCCAGGATCGCCTCCCGCGCCCGGGCCAGGGACGCGGCCGCGTCGTCGACCGGCAGCAGGGGGGCGAAGGCTCCCAAGGGCACGACGCCCGACGACCGGGTGGCCCGCACGTAGAGGGAGCGCAGGCCCTTCGCGGCGGTCCGATCCACCGCCTCGCCGAGCAGGCGGGACTTGCCCACCCCGGCGTCGCCCGCGAGCACGACACCCTGGCGGGTCGTCATCGCCTGCGCCACCTGGTCGAGCTCCGGTTCGCGTCCCACGAACGGCCACCGAAGGTGCACGCTGCGACCTCCTCCCCCAAGGTGTGCCTGGCGACATGCTACGTAGTTCGCGGCCCCCGCGTACGTAGTCGGTCTACGGATGACCGCGTCACCGCCGCGTGGGACATTGACGCCCCAATCAATGCCTCTCCCCTCTGGACGTTCTCGGTGGCGGGCCGGGCGGCCGGCTCGGGCGGACGCGGTGAGCACGACACGCCCCACCGCGTTCGCCCGAGGCCGACCGGGCTGGTGAGGCATGACCAGCCTCGCCGCCCGGCCCCGTCCTCCGCGCCTACGGTCAGGGGATGCCAGAGCATGACGAGGCGCGTGCCACCGTCCCGTCGGTGAGCGTGGGGCTGCCGGTGGTCGGGCCCTATGCGAGCCCGGCCGCCATCGAGCAGGTCGCAATGGCGGCCGATCGCCTGGGGTTCCGCAGCGTGAGCCTGACCGAGCGGCTGCTGCTGCCGGTGGGCGACGAGTGGCAGCAGGCCTACGGGCTGCCCGACTGGCCGGCCTACGACGCGCTCGAGAGCCTCACCTGGGTGGCGGCGAAGACCGAGCGCATCCGGCTGCGGACCGACATCATCGTCCCGCTGTTCCAGCAGCCGGTGGTGCTGGCCCGGCGCCTCGCCACCCTCGACCGGCTGTCCGGCGGGCGGGTCGATGCGGGCGTGGCCCTGGGCTGGATGCCCGAGGAGTTCACGGCCACCGGGGTCCCGGCCTCAGGGCGGGCCGCCAGGTTCGAGGAGTGCGTGGCCGCGCTGCGGGCGTGCTGGGGGCCGGACCCGGTGACGTTCGAGGGCGAGCACTACCGGATCCCGCGAGCCAAGATCGGCCCCAAGCCCGAGCGCGGCACGATCCCGCTCGCCATCGGGGCGGTGAGCCGCCCCGCGACCGAGCGGGCCGCCCGCATCGGCGACGGGCTCACCCTCGCCTTCCGCAACTGGGACGGCATCCGAGCCCAGATCGCGTGGTACCGCGACGCCGGCGGGCAGGGGCCGATCGTGCTGCGCGGCGGACCGATGCTGCCCGACGACGAGCATCCCACGCCTCCGGACACCTGGACCGAGGACCACATCGTCGAGAACCTGGCGGTCCTGGCCGAGCTCGGGGTCGGGGAGTTCGCGTGGGACCTCAACATCGCCGAGTACGAGCCCGCCCGCCAGGTCGAGCTGCTGGAGGCGCTGGCCTCAGCCGGGGTTGTCGGGGGTCCAGGGCCGTAGGCGGGGCAGCCACCCCGGCACCGCCTGCTGGTAGGCGCGGTACTGGTCGCCGTACTGGGCGGTGAGCAGGGGTTCCTCGTAGGTCCGCACGAACAGTGCCATCGTGATGCCCGCCAGAGCGGCCCACACCAGCAGGACGGGGCGGCCCAACAGCAGGGCCTGGCCCACGATGGCACCGATCACGGCCACGTACATCGGGTTGCGGACGTGGCGGTAGAGCCCGCCCACCACCAGGCGATCGGTCGGTCCCACCGGCGCGGGCGTGCCATGGCCTTCCCGGACGAAGCGGACGAAGGCCTGCACGAGCACGACGGCACACGCCACCACCAGGAGTGCGCCGAGCGCGCGCACGGGCCACGGCCAGGGCGGGTCGGCCGCCTCCCAGCCGGTGAGCAGCCAGGGCACGACCCCGGCCACCACGCCCGGGGCGGCGGCGAAGAACAGCGAGCTTCCGGCGGCGGCGGCGGCAGTGCGCATGGCTAGTCGCCGAAAGCCTCGACGAAGCCGCGCTGGGCGTCGGTCTCGACCGCACGCGGGCAGTAGTGGGCGCGCACCCAGCCGACCGCGTCGTCGGCAGGTGTTCCGGTCAGCACCGCCAGGCAGGCGAGGGCGGTGCCGGTCCGGCCGTGGCCGCCCAGGCAGCCCAGCTCGACCTGGTCGCCGGCGCGGGAGCGGTCGAGCAGGTCGGCCAGGGCGCTGCGGAGCCCGGCGGCATCGGGCGGCAGGCCGAAGTCGGGCCAGTCGACGTGCTCGTGGCTCCACGGCGGGTCCCAGCGCTCGTCGAGGTAGAGGCCGAAGGCGGGAGCCGGGTCGCGGTCGTAGGGGTTGTCGCCTCCCAGGAACGACACCGCCGTGACGACGGTTCCGTCCGGGAGCTCGACCCGGGTGCGGTGAAGGTGGAGGTCGTGGGCCAACGGCGTCAGGCTAGGGGAAGGGGCAGCTGGAGCCAGGCCGGGCGGCCGTCGGGCTCGACGCTGGTCACCCACTTGACCCACCAGTAGCCCCGCCGTCCGGGCACGACGAGCCGGACCGGCGCTCCGTGCCGGGCCTGTAGCGGCTCGCCCTCGTAGCCCACCGCCAGGTAGAGGTCGTCCAGCTCGTGGTGGGCGAAGAACCGGTCGTAGCCGGTGGCCGACCGCACCCGCACGCTGCGCCCGGGCGGGTCGCCCATCAGGTCGCTCAGGAGCACGGCGTCCCAGGACTGCTCGCTCCACCAGCCCCCGGTGCAGTCCAGGCAGGCCACGACCGGCCGGGCCTGCGCCCGCAGCGACGCCACCGTCAGGCGACGGCCCGCGACCACCAGCGACCAGTCCTCGGGGTCGGTGCTCGCCGGGTGGTGGTCGTCGATCCACACCGTGCTCGGCATACGGGCCGGGTCGTGCGAGGCGACCTCGTGCGACCCGGTGGGCCGGCGGTCCCGGCCCGCCAGCCCGCCGGCCGTCACCGCGCCCTGCTGCGCGGCGTACGCGGCGGCCGCCACCCCGAGAGCCATGCCCCCGCCGAGCACGGCCCGCCGGTTCACGTCGGTGCGCCGGGGTCGCACCGGGCGCGAGGCCAGGTGCCACAGGAAGAGCGGGATCAGCGCGAAGGCGAACAGCTGGTGGGTCCACAGCGCGGTCCAGTAGCCCACGCCGTACCAGAGGCCGGTGGCGTGGAGGAGCCCGAGCGCGATGGTGGCCAGCACCAGCACGCCGAAGGCGGCCGACAGCCAGCGGGTCGTACGGCCCCGCCGGAAGCCCGCCCTCACCGAGCCGCGCAGCTTGGCCGGCGCCAGCACGAGCAGCGATAGCCCGACCAACCGGTGGGCCAGCACGAACCACCCGCTCCACCGGTCTCCCGCCACCCACGAGGCCAGCCCGGTGGCGAGGGCCGCTACGACCAGCACCTCCAGCAGCAGGTTCACCTGCCGGGCGGACGGCCGGGTCGCGAGCGCCATGCCGGGCCACTATATCGCTCAACTGACTAGTACGCATCAGACCACCCAGCGGGCGTCGTGGAGCCGCCGGTAGAGGGGGAGGCACTCGTCGGCCACGACGGCCGCGGTCCCGGAGAGCCGGGACTCGCGCGGCCGGTAGGGGGCGAACCCGGTGGAGCGCCAGACCGCCTCGTACCAGTGGCGACCCCACACACCGTCGCTGTCCCGGGGCCCCGGCGGCCAGGCCAGCATCCGGGGCGTGAAGTCCACGCCTGCGTGGTCGCACAGCGCCCGCAGGTAGGGCTCGGGGCGGCGGAGCACGTCGGCCGCGTCGAGCACGGGCGGCCCGAGCTCGCGGTGGAGCTCGACCTGCTGGGGCAGCCCGGTGTCCTGGACCGTGACGGCGGCGCGGGAGCGGACGTACGACGCCACCACCTCGCGCGGGTCGCGTATCAGCAGCACGTTGGTGAGCCGGGACACCCAGGCACGGTCCAGGCCCGGCAGCAGGTGGTGGGCCATGTGCTTCTGGTAGAAGACCCGAGCCCCCGCGGGGACCGGGCCCACCAGCGTGGCCACCACCCGGCGCCAGTCGGTGTCACCGGCGGCGATCACCTCGTCCCGGCCGGGATGGTCCAGGCCGGTGGCCTGCAGGTAGTGGGCGTAGAGCGGCTCGTCCACCACCACCGTGTCCTCGCGGTTCTCCCACGACCGCATGAGCGCGGTCGAGATGTTGCGAGGGCCGGACCAGACGGCCAGCCGGACCGGCTCAGCGGGCCGCGGCCCGGGCGACGTCAAGCTCGACGGCCTCCTGGTAGAGCGTCCGCAGGCGCCGGGTCACGGGGCGGTCGCCGGGATCGCCGATGGTGCGGCCGTCGACCTCTCGCACGGGCACGAGGCCGGCGAAGGTCCCGGTGACGAAGGCCTCGGTCGCGCCGTACACGTCGGTCAGGCTGAAGTCCCGCTCGGAGGCGGGGATGCCGGCCTCCCGGGCCACGCGCAGGACGGTTTCCCGGGTGATGCCGCCGAGGCAGAACGCGCCGGACGACGTCCACAGCTCGCCCCGCCGCACGATGAAGAAGTGGGTGGAGTTGCAGGTGGCGACGAAGCCGTGGGGATCGAGCATCAGCGCCTCGTCCGCACCCGCGGTGTAGGCCTGGATGCAGGCGAGGATGTCGTTGAGCTTGCTGTGGGCGTTGAGCTTCGGGTCCACCACGTCGGGGTACGGGCGCCGCACGTGCACCGTGAACAGGCGGATCCCGGCGTCGGCCACCGCCCGGCTCGGCCGCTTGTGCTCGGGGATGATCACGATCGTCGCGGGGCCCGCGGTCACGCGGGGGTCCTGGTACGGCGTGCGCTTCACTCCCCGGGTCACCATGAGCCGCACGTGGACGCCGTCGGTCATGGCGTTGGCCTCCAGCGTGGCGTAGAGGGCGCGGCGCAGCTCGTCCCGGCCGAGCCCGATGTCGAGGGCGATGGCGGCCGCGCCCTCGTAGAGCCGGTCGAGGTGGCGGTCGAGGAACACCGGGTGACCGCCCTGCACCCGCAGGCCCTCCCAAACACCATCGCCCAGCACGAAGCCCGAGTCGAACACCGACACGACCGCCTCGGCCCGGGGCGTGAGCCGCCCGTTCACCGACACGAGGATGCCCTCGTTGCGCGGGTCGTCCTCGTACTCGTGCACTCCGTGGACCTGGGAAGCCATGGAGTCAGTGATAATCCCGATCAGGGCAGGCCCGCGCCGGGCACGTCCACCTCGACCGTCTCGATGGCACCCGTCCGCCGCCGGATCGCCTCCCCGGTGAAGCCGTCACCGGTGAGCAGGAACAGGGTGGTGCGCCCGGGACCGCCGAGGGCGCAGGCGAAGCAGCCGCGCCCGGTCTCGATCACGTCGGTGACCTCGCCGCCCTCGCGCACCCGCACGCAGGCGTCGCCGTTGGCGTCGGCGAACCACACCGCGCCCTCGGCGTCGAGGGCGATGCCGTCGGGCGCCCGTCCCGCCACGTCGGCGAAGCTCCGCCGGTTGGACAGGCGGCCGTCCTCGCCGATGTCGAAGGCGGTCAGGCGCTGGCCCATGGTCTCGGCCACGATCAGCGTGCGCCCGTCGGGGCTGACGGCCGGGCCGTTGGGGAACATGACGGCGCGGTCGACGACCTCGGCCGTGCCGTCGGGCCGCACCAGGACCAGCTCGGCCGGGGGCAGCGGCGAAGGCGGGTTGCGCATGTCGTAGCCGGGGTTGCCGACGTACGCGTTGCCGCGCCCGTCGACGACCATGTCGTTGCAGGGCGCGGAGGCCAGGCCGGAGATGTCCGCGTGCTCGCTCAGCGTGCCGTCGGCCTCGCGCCGGAGGACCCGCCGATCGGCCACCGACACGACCAGCATGCGGCCGTCGGGCAGCCAGCCGATGCCGGACGGGCGGCGGTCGACCACGCACACCTCCTCGACGTCGCCGTCCAGTCCCAGGCTCAGGACCTGCTTCGCCCCCATGTCCGAGAAGTACAGGCGGCCGTCGTGCCAGCGCGGCCCCTCCACGAACCCGAACCCCTCAGCCAGCGTTGTTCGTTCCACGCCCGCATCATGGCCGGATCAGGGCCGTCGATGCCCGTTGCCTCGGCCGTTCCCATTGCCGCCGTTCCCGTCCTCGTCGCCCTGGTCGTTCTCGTTCCGGGGCGGCGCGGTGGTCGTCGTGGTCCCGGCCGTGGTGACCACGGTCGTCTCCGACTGGGCGGGTGGGGTGGGGCTGCGGTGGTCGCGGCCCGACGCCCACGCCGCGACGGCCAGCAGCGCCACCGCCACCAGGGCTGCGGCGGCCGTGAACGCACCGCGCCGCCGGCCGGTCGGGTCCAGCGGCGCGGCGATCGGGAACACCTCGGTGTCGCCCGCCGGCGCAGCCAGGGCCTGCGTGGCCGCCAGGATCGGTTCGACGTCGCGGTGCCGCAGGGCCTCGGCCACGGCGTCGGCCGAGGGGCGTCGCGCCGGGCCGCGCTCGGTCATGGCGGTCAGCAGCGCGCCCAGCCACCGCGGGGCGGAGCCGGGGACCGGGGGCGGGCGGTGGAGCCGGGACACCGCGGCGTCGATCTGCGCGCCCGGGTAGCACGGCCGGCCGGTGAGGCACTCGATGAGCACGAGACCCAGGGCGTAGATGTCGGCGGGTGGACCGACCGGCGCGCCCTCGACCTGCTCGGGGGCGAGGTAGGGGACACTGCCGACCATCTGCCCCGTGCCGGTCAGGCTGGGCGTGCCGGCCACGCGGGCGATGCCGAAGTCGGCCAGCCGGGCGCGCCCGGCCTCGTCGAACAGGATGTTGGACGGCTTGACGTCGCGGTGCACCACGCCGGTGCGGTGGGCGTGGGCCAGCGCCTCGGCCACCTGCTCGGCCACGGTCACGGCGCGCTCCTCGGCCAGCGGCCCCGCCGCCAGCTCCTCGGCCAGGGTGGGGCCCTCGGCGAGATCGAGCACCAGGTAGGGGACGCCCGCGTGCGTGCCCGAGCCGCGCAGGCTGAGCAGCCCGGGGTGGTCCAGCCGGGCCAGGACGTCGACCTCGGAGCGGAAGCGCTCGGCATCCCGCGGCTCCACACCTCGCAGCACCTTGAGGGCGACACTGTCGTCGGCCTCGATGTCCCGGGCGCGGTACACCTCCGCCATCCCGCCGCGTCCCAGCAGCTCGTCCACGACGTAGCGGCCGTCGATCACGTCTCCGGGCACGGGCACCCCGCATGCCTACCCGAACCGCGCTCACGCTGATTCATAGACATCGAACGGTTTGATGGCACACTGTGGGCGTGGGTCCGCCGAGAACCGAGCCGATCGGCCAGCATCTGGTCCGAGCGTCCAAGTCGGTGTCGCGGGCGTTCGACGAGGCGCTGGCCGCCCACGGGTGCTCGCACCCGGTGTGGCAGATCCTGCTCGAGCTCCAGGGGAAGCGGCACCGGGCCCAACGCGAGCTGGCCGAGGCGGTGGGGATCGAGGGGCCCACCCTGACCCACCACCTGAACCGGCTGGAGCTGGCGGGGCTGGTGGTCCGCCTGCGGGACCCGCAGAACCGGCGGGTCCACCTGGTGGACCTGACCCCGGCCGGGCAGGCGTGGTTCCACGAGATGCTGGCGACGGTGGTGGAGTTCGATGCCCGCCTGCGTGCGGGCCTCTCCGATGACGAGGTGGCCGCGGCCCACGAGCTGCTCGACCGGCTGCAAGCCAACGTTGCCACAAGTCCGTAGCCAGAAACCAATAGACATCGAACGGTTCGTGATCTAACGTTTAGTGCATGGCAGAGCTGAACCACACGATCGTCCACTCACGCGACAGGCGGGCGTCGGCGGCGTTCCTGGCCGGTGTGCTGGGCGTCGAGGTCGGGCCGGACTGGGGCCCGTTCACCCCCGTCCACCTCGGCAACGGCGTGTCGCTCGACTACGAGCAGACCGACCGGGACATCGTCCCCCAGCACTACGCCTTCCTGGTGACCGACGCCGAGTTCGAGCGGGGCCTCGCGGTGGTGCGCGACGGCGGCCACGAGATCTGGGCCGATCCGTGGCTCAGCCGGCCCGGCGAGATCAACAAGCACTACGGCGGCCGCGGCTTCTACTTCCGCGACCCCGACGGCCACCTGCTCGAACTGCTCACCGCCCCGTACGGCGACGTGCCGGAGTCGGACTAGGGCCATGCGCATCGTCGTGCACCTGTCGGACCACGGCTGGCCCGTGCCGGCCGAGGCCCTGCCCGGCCTGCTGGCCGACGTGGGCGGCCTGGTCGAGGACGCGGGCGTGGACGGGTTGGCCGTCGCCGACCACCTGTGGCAGCACCCGATCATGGGCGGCCCGGAGCGGGCGACGCTGGAGGCCTACACCACCCTGACCTGGCTGGCCGCCCACACCCGCCGCGTGCGCCTGCTCACCGTGGCGACCGGGGCCCACTTCCGGCATCCGGGCGTGCTGGCCAAGACCGTGACCACGCTGGACGTGCTGTCCGGCGGGCGCGCCTGGCTCGGCATCGGCGCCGGCCATTACCAGGAGGAGTGCGAGGGGCTGGGCGTGCCGTGGCCCTCCACGGCCACCCGCTTCGAGCTGCTGGAGGACGCCCTCGAGGTGTGCACCCGCATGTGGTCGGGCAGCCAGGGGGAGGACGGGCCCTACGTCGGGCACCACGTGCGGGCCGAGCGGCTGCTCAACCTGCCCCAGGCCGTCAGCCGGCCGCGGCCCGGGATCCTGGTGGCCGGTACCGGCGAACGCCGGACCCTGCCGCTGGTCGCCCGCTACGCCGACGCCTGCAGCCTGCGGCCCGGCCCCGAGATCGCCCACAAGCTCGACGTGCTGCGCCGGGCCTGCGACGACGCCGGCACCGACTTCGACCGCATCGAGCGCACCTGCGCCTACGCCTTCGCCCCCGACGACGGGGGGCCGGCCAGCGCCGCGCTGATCGAGCAGCTGCACGGGCTGGCCGCCGCCGGCATCCAGACCGTCATCGGCCGGGTCGAGGGGGACGATCCCCGACCCGGCATCGAGCACCTCGGCCGCCACATCGTCCCGGCGGTCGCCGAACAGGAGGTGAGATCGTGAGCACCGATACCGACATCCGTGAGTTCCTGTCCCGCTGGGCCGAAGCCGAGCAGGCGGGCGACCCCGCCGCCCTCGGACCGATGCTGACCGACGACTTCGTCGGCATCGGGCCGCTCGGCTTCGCTTTGCCCAAGCCGGCCTGGGTGGGCCGCCACGCCTCGGGCGACCTGCACTACGAGCGCTTCACCGTCGACGACGCCGAAGTGCGGGATCACGGCGACAGCGCCCTCGTCACCGCCACCCACAACGCCAAGGGCGACTTCTCCGGAACGCCGCTCCCGGAGGCGCTCCGGGCCAGCCTCACCGTGCTCCGCGAGCCCGGCGACGGCGATCCCGGCTGGCGGCTGGCCGGCCTCCACCTCAGCTTCATCGCCGGCACCCCGGGCGCCCCGCCCATCCCCGGCACCTGAGGCCGCGACCGCGGGCATGGCGGGCGCCGCTAGCTTCGCCCGCCCTGTTGAGCTACAGCGGCGTCACGTAGGCGCCGGAGATGCCGCCGTCGACCAGGAACGTCGACGCGGTGACGAACGACGCGTCGTCGCTGGCCAGGAAGGCCACCGCGCCGGCGATCTCCTCCGGCTCGGCGAAGCGGCCCATCGGGATGTGGACCAGGCGGCGGGCGGCGCGCTCGGGGTCCTTGGCGAACAGCTCGGTGAGCAGCGGGGTGTTGACCGGGCCGGGGCAGAGGGCGTTGACCCGGATGTTCTCCCGCGCGAACTGCACGCCCAGCTCGCGGGTCATGGCCAGGACGCCGCCCTTGGAGGCGGTGTAGGAGACCTGGGAGGTGGCCGCGCCCATCACCGCCACGAACGAGGCGGTGTTGATGATCGAGCCCTTGCCGGCGCGCTGCATGTGGGGGATGGCGTGCTTGCAGCACAGGTACACCGACGTGAGGTTGACCTCCTGGACGCGGCGCCACACAGCCAGGCCGGTGTCGAGGATCGAGTCGTCCTCGGGCGGTGAGATGCCCGCGTTGTTGAAGGCGACGTCCACCCGGCCGTAGGCGTCGACCGCGGCATCGAAGAGGGCCACGACCTGGTCCTCGATCGTGACGTCGACGGGCACGAACAGCCCGCCGACCGCCTTGGCCGCGGCCGCCCCCGCGGCCTCGTCCACATCGCCGACCACGACGTACGCGCCCTCGTCGGCCAGGCGCCGGGCCGAGGCGAGGCCGATCCCGCCTGCCCCACCCGTCACCACCACGACGCGATCCTGCAGGCGGCTCATGCGTCACTCCTGTCGGTGGCGATGAAGACGTTCTTGACCTCCGTGAAAGCTTCCAGCGCGTCGGGGCCCAGCTCTCGCCCCAGGCCCGAGCGCTTGAAGCCGCCGAACGGCGTCCAGTAGCGCACGGACGAATGCGAGTTGACCGACAAGGTGCCGCTCTCGACCCCGCGGGCCACCCGCAGGGCGCGGCCCAGGTTCTCGGTCCAGATCGACCCCGACAGTCCGTAGGGGGTGTCGTTGGCCAGCCGGATGGCGTCGTCTTCGTCGGCGAAGGGGACCACCGCCACCACCGGGCCGAACACCTCCTCGCGGAACACCGCGTCGGCCGGGCCCACCGGGGCGAGCACCGTGGGCGGGAACCAGAAGCCGGGCCCGTCCGGCGCCTGGCCGCGGAACGCGACGGGGGCAGCGTCGGGCACGAACGACGCCACCCGCTCGCGGTGCCCGGCCGAGATGAGCGGGCCCATGTCGGTGGCGGCGTCGGCCGGATCGCCGACCCGCACCCGTCCCACCGCCTCCTCCAGCAGGCCCAGGAACTCGTCGTAGACCGAGCGCTCGACCAGGATGCGGGACCGGGCGCAGCAGTCCTGGCCCGCGTTGTCGAACACCGAGGCCGGCGCGGTGGCGGCCGCTCGCTCCAGGTCGGCGTCGGCGAAGACGATGTTGGCGCTCTTGCCGCCCAGCTCCAGCGTCAGCCGCTTCACGTGGGCCGCACAGCCGGCCATGATCCCCTGGCCCACCTCGGTCGAGCCGGTGAAGACGATCTTGCCCACGTCCGGGTGGTCCACCAGCCGCTGGCCCACCACGCTGCCCTCGCCCGGCACCACCTGCAGCACGGCTTCGGGCAGGCCCGCGGCCAGGGCCAGCTCGCCGAGGCGGAGCGCGGTGAGCGGTGTCAGCGAGGCCGGCTTGAGGACCACGGTGTTGCCGGCCGCCAGCGCCGGGGCCAACCCCCAGCCGGCGATGGGCAGCGGGAAGTTCCAGGGGACGATGACCCCCACCACCCCGATGGGCTCGCGGAAGGTGATGTCCACACCTCCGGGGACCGGGATCTGCCGCCCGAACAGCCGCTCCGGTGCGGCCGAGTAGTAGAGCAGGACGTCGCGCACGTTGCCCGCCTCCCAGCGGGCGTTGCCGATGGTGTGGCCCGAGTTGGCCACCTCGAGCGCGGCCAGGTGCTCGCGGTCGCCGTCCACCGCCTCGGCGAAACGGCGTAGCAGCGCGGCGCGGTCGGCGGGCGCCACCGCGCGCCACGCCGTGGACGCCGCCCGGGCGCGGGCGATGGCTTCGTCGGTGGCCTCGGCCGAGGTGTGGGGGACCACCTCGACCACCTGCTCGGTGGCGGGGTTGAGGAGGGTGGCCGCCCCCGCCGTCACGGGGCCTCTCCGGCGGCGGCCGTCGCCGCGATCAGCGCCCGGAACAGCCGGGGGTCGTCGCCGTCCTCCGGATGCCATTGCACCGCCACGGCGAAGCGCCGCCCGGACACCACCGCGGCCTCGATGGTCCCGTCGTCGGCCCAGCCCACGGCCTCGACGCCCGGGCCCAGCCGCCGGATCGCCTGGTGGTGGTAGCACGGCACCTTGACCTCGGCGCCCAGGATCTCCGACACCGGGGTGCCCGGGGCGAGCCGCACCGTGACGGCCCCGAACACGCCCGGCTCCGGCAAGTGCGCCTCGTGGCCGACGATGTCGGGCAGGTGCTGGTCGAGGGTCCCACCCAGGGCCACGTTGAGCACCTGCGCACCCCGGCAGATGGCCAGCAGCGGGAGGTCGCGGTCGAGTGCAGCCAGGGCCAGCGCGGCCTCCCACTCGTCCCGGTCGGGCCGGGGCGGCTGGGAGGCCGGGTCGCGGCCGGCGCGGTAGCGGGCGGGATCCACGTCGGCGCCGCCGGTCAGCACGAGCGCCTCGAGCCCGTCCAGCGCCCTCCCGGCCGCGGCCGGATCGGACGGCGGCAGCAGCACCGGCAGCCCGCCGGCACCGGCCACCGCCACCACGTAGGAGTGGGGGAGCAGCGCGGCCGGCCGGTCCCACACGCCCCAGCGGGCCGGCTCCACGTAGGTCGGCAGCCCCACCCGGGGCGGCGCCTCAGAGGCGCTCGAACCCACGGCGCAGCTCCCAGTCGGTGACGGCGGCATCGAAGGCAGCCTGCTCCACACGCGCGGCGTTGAGGTAGTGGGCCACCACCTCGGGGCCGAACGCCTCGCTGGCCACCTTGGAGTCGCCGAACGCGGCCGCGGCCTCGCGCAGCGTCGCCGGGACCCGGGCCCGGTCGGCGTCCAGGTAGGCGTTGCCGACGAACGCCGGCTCCAGCGGCAGCTCGTTCTCGATGCCGTGCAGGCCGGCGGCCACCATGGCCGCCACCGCCAGGTAGGGGTTGACATCCCCGCCGGGCAGCCGGCTTTCCACCCGCAGGCTGTCGCCGTGGCCCACGACCCGCAGCGCGCAGGTGCGGTTGTCCAGCCCCCAGGCGATGGCGGTGGGGGCGAAGCTGCCGTCCACGTAGCGCTTGTAGGAGTTGATGTTGGGCG
>Ga0209382_10000966_pt1 | contig 46564 bp, 40 predicted proteins | sample SoiMetdeltSBSDD5_FD_187599 | JGI IMG/M metagenome (GOLD analysis project Ga0209382, IMG submission 187599) | Bulk soil microbial communities from a Populus tree surrounding site in Tennessee, USA - Soil MetaG P. deltoides SBSDD5 (SPAdes) (version 2) | ecosystem: Environmental > Terrestrial >...
CGGGCTGCCATGCGTCTATGTCCGCGTCGTCCATGATCGTCGCGGAGGCGACTTCGGCATTCGCGAGCATCATGTTCTGCGCCATCGCCCGGCGCACCCCGCGCAGAAGCTCGATCGGGCCCGTCTCCGAAAGAATGCGCGCGGCGCGCTGCACGTCGCCCTGCGTGATGGTGCCGTCGGGACCCGTGGGCGTGACCATGGCGAGATCGACGTTCAGCTTGCGCGCAAGCACGCGCACCGCGGGAATTGCCTTGATACCTGCGGCTGCAGGAGCAGGCGCCGCGGCGAGCGGTGCTTCGCGGGACGCTTGCTTCCCGGTCGCTACCTGGCCGACGACGGTGCCCGCGTCTTCGCCCTCACCTTCGAATCCGACGAGCGGCGCGCCGATGTGCGCGATGTCACCGACATTGCCATACAGGCGCGTCACCTTGCCTTCGTAAGGCGCGGGAATGTCGACGATCGCTTTCGCTGTTTCGACGGAGACCATCGGCTGGTCCGTCGCGACCGTGTCACCGGGCTTGACGTGCCACTGGACGATTTCGGCCTCCTGGAGGCCTTCGCCGAGATCCGGGAGCTTAAAGATCTTCATTGTGTTCCATATAGCGGCGATAGCCGCTTGGAGGGTGCCTCATCATCGTAGTTCTTTACGAGAACTGGATCGCGGTGCGCGCCGCTGCCGCGATGCGCTCCACGCTGGGTATGTAGTGCTTTTCGAGTTTCGCGAGCGGCACGACCGTGTCGTAGCCGGTGACACGCTGGACCGGCGCCATCAGCGTGAGCAGGCCCTGTTCCGCGACGGCCGCAGCGATTTCCGACGCGAATCCCGCGGTGCGCGGCGCCTCTGAGATCACCACGCAGCGCCCGGTGCGCGCAACCGAAGCGAGGATCGTGTCGAGATCGTAGGGTTTGAGCGTCGCGACGTCGATCACTTCGGCTGCATAGCCTTCATCAGCGAGCGCGTCCGCGGCCTCCAATGTTTCGTGCACCATCGCACCCCACGCCACGAGCGTTATGTCGGTGCCTTCGCGCAGCGTGAAACAGCTGTCGAGCGGAAGCGCCGTGCCGTCCTCTTCCACCTCTTCCCTGAAAAGTCGATAGAGCCGGGTAGGCTCGAGAAACACCACTGGATCCGGATCGCGGATCGCTGCGAGCAGCAGGCCGTATGCACGGCGGGGAGAGGAGGGATAGACGACTCGAATCCCCGGTATATGCGCGAACATCGCTTCCGGGCTTTCGGAGTGATGTTCGGGCGCGTGTATGCCGGCAGCGCACGGCGTGCGCATCACCATCGGGCACGTCATGCGGCCGCGGGTGCGGAAACGCATGCGCCCGGCGTGGTTGAGAATCTGGTCGATGGTCGTGTACGCGAAACCGGAGAACTGGATTTCGGCGATCGGTTTCAGTCCTTCGACGGCCATGCCGATCGCCATGCCCGCGATCATTCCCTCCGCAAGCGGCGTGTCGATGACGCGCTCGGGGCCGAAACGCTCGAGCAATCCCGCCGTGCTGCGGAACACGCCGCCGTCTCTCCCGACGTCCTGGCCGAGCACCACGACGTTGCTATCGCGGTCCATTTCGGCAGCAAGCGCGCGGTTCACGGCTTCAACCAGGGTGAGCTGCGCCATTACACTTGCCCCGCGCCGCGGCCCGCCGCGCTTTCCGGCTCGGATTCATCGGCGATCGCGACTTCGGCGCGCTGTGGTTCCATCGCCGGCGGAAAGACCTCGTAAAGGTGCTCGAACATTGCACTGGGGGAGGGTGCCGGCGTGGCGAGATACTCCTGCACCGCGGCTTGTATGCGATCGTTGCACTCCTTGATGAGCGCCTCCTCACGCGCCTTGTCCCATGCGCCCGCTGTCGTAAGGTAGGTCCGGATCCTGCCGATCGGCTCGCGTTTCCACGCCTCCGCGACTTCGTCGGCGCTGCGGTAGCGGCTTGCGTCGTCGGCCGTGGTGTGGTCCGACAACCGGTACGTGAGCGCCTCGATCAGCGAGGCACCATCGCCGCTGCGCGCTTTTGCCAGCGCGCGGTCCATCGCATCGCGCACGGCGATCAAGTCGTTACCGTCGATCTGCTCGCACGGTATGCCTGCGGCGATGGCTTTCTGAGCGAGTGTCTGCGCAGCCGTCTGCGCGGCGCGCGGGACCGAGATCGCCCACTGGTTGTTCGATACGAAGAAAACGAGCGGCAGTTGCCATGCACCCGCGGCGTTCAGGCCTTCATAGAAATCGCCTTTGGACGTAGCGCCGTCCCCGAGCGCGCACACGACCGCGCGCGATTCGCGCCGCAGCTTGACCGCGTAAGCAGCGCCGGCGGCATGCGTTGCATGCGCAGCGATGGTCACGCAGATCGGGAAATCGCTGCGGGCGCCGCTGAAATCGCTGCCGCGCTCGTCGCCGCTCCAGTAGAGGAAGAGGTCTTTCATCGTGACTCCGCGCATGAGCTGCGCGCCCTGCTCGCGGTAAGTCATGAGAAAGATGTCGTCGCTCTTCATCGCCGAGCCGATACCGGCCTGGATCGCTTCCTGACCCAGGATTTGCGCGTACGTGCCCAGTTGGCCGGTGCGCTGAAGCGCGACGGCTTTCGCATCGTACGTGCGCATGAGGACCATCCATCGATAGAGGTCGACCAGGCTCGCGGTATCGGACGCGAATGTCGGCAGGGCCTGAGTGGCTTTGCCGGCTTCGTCCAGAAATTGGGTGTAACGGACTTCGAAGGATGCGACGACGCTCACGGGGTTTTCGTGTTTTTCATCGACCGGCTATGGTAACCTGAACTCAAAATGACGCGCACAGCTCACGATCCCCGTGCATAGCAGCTCAGGCAAGGGCGTGGGGGCTTCTCTCCGCAGGAAGGAGGACGCGCGCTATCTCACGGGCCGCGGTCAGTTCGTCGGCGATATACGCCGGCCTGGCATGCTCGAAGTTGCGTTCGTCCGCGCACCTGTCGCTCACGCCCGCATCGTTTCCATCCACACGCCCGCTGGACTCGAACGGCGCGTATGGGTAATGGACGACCTCCATGGCGTGAAGCCTGTACGCGCGGTGTCGGGACTCAAAGGCTTCAAGCCATCCGATCTGTGGCCGCTCGCCAGAGGGAAGGTGCGGCACGTCGGGGAGCCCGTCGCCATGTGCATAGGCTCCACGCGCGCCGAGGCCGAAGACGCTGCCGCGCAGGTGCGCGTCGAGTACGAAGAGCTGCCTGCGGTCGTGGACATGGTCCAGGCCCGGACGCGTCCCCCCGCGCTTGTGCATGAAGACTGGGGCGACAACGTCTTTCTCGAGACGCTGTACGACGACGACGAGCTTGCGGAGATTCGACAGACCGCGCCTATTTGCGTCCGCAAGCACATTCGTACGGCGCGGCAGGCGATGTCGCCGCTCGAAGGGCGGGGTGTGTTGTGCGAATGGATCGAGCGCACGGGACAGCTCGAAATGTACAGTGCCGCGCAGATGCCGCACATCAATCGCGCAGGGCTGTCCGAGTGCCTGGGGCTCGATCAGGCCTCCATTCGCGTGATCGCGCCGGACGTGGGCGGCGGATTCGGCTACAAAGGCATCCTTCTTTCCGAAGAAATCTGTCTTGCGTGGCTTGCGCGGCATCTGAAACGACCGGTGCGCTGGCTCGAAGACCGGCGCGAGCAGCTTACGGGCAACGCGAATTGCCGCGAGCACGACTACGACATCACGCTCTATGCCGATGGCGACGGGCGGCTCCTGGCAATCGACTGCGAAGCGACGGTCGACTCGGGGGCGTACTCACTCTATCCGTTCTCGGCGTGTCTGGAAGCGGCGCAGGTGGGATCCATCCTGCCGGGGCCGTACAAGATGGAGCGTTATCGCTGCCGCACCTGGTCCGTGGCAACAAACAAGCCCGGCATCCTCCCGTATCGCGGAGTGGCACGAACCGGCGTCTGCTTCGCGCTGGAAGTCGCGCTCGATGCGGTTGCGCGCGCGGCCGGGAAGGAGCCGTATGAAGTGAGGCTCGCGAGTCTCGTTCAGCCACACGAGATGCCTTACAACAACATCACGAAAAAGCATTTCGACTCCGGTGATTATCCCGAAGCGGTGCGGCGAGCCATCGACGCGCTGGATCTTCCGAAGTGGCGCGTGCGCCAGAAAGCGGGTGAGCCCGATGGACGGCGCATCGGTATCGGCGTGTCGGTCTATTGTGAGCAGGCCGCGCACGGTACTTCGGTGTACTACGGCTGGGGCATTCCCATGGTGCCGGGTCACGAGCAATGTTTCGCGCGGCTCACACCCGACGGCCTGCTCGAGCTTCGAATCGGGGCACATTCCCACGGGCAAAGCCTCGAGACCACGCTCTCACAAGTCGCGTACGAGACTCTCGGCGTAGATCCCGAGAACGTCCGTGTCGTTCACGGCGACACGGCGCTCACACCGTATTCGACCGGAACCTGGGGCTCGCGCTGCATGGTGATGTCCGGCGGTGCGGTGGCCGCCGCGTGCAAAGATATCGCCGAGCGTGTGAAGCACATCGCCGGGCATCTGCTGGGAGCCCCACCCGGTGAGTTGCAGTTGAAGGATGGTGAGGTCGCTCTCGAGCGCAGTGACAAGCGCATGACGCTGGCTGAAGTGGCGCATACTTGGTATCGGCAGCCGCAGCTGCTGCCGCCCGACGTCCGTACGAGCGGTCTCGAAACCGTCGTCGGATACAAGGCACAAGTGGATACTGGCACCTTCAGCTATGCGTGCCATGCGGTTGCACTCGCCGTCGATACGGAAACGGGCGAGGTCGAGCTGCTCGACTACGTGATTGCGGAGGATGGCGGAAAGCTCATCAATCCGATGGTGGTCGATGGTCAGATTTACGGTGGCGCTGCTCAGGGCATCGGCACTGCGCTCTATGAAGAGATGGCCTACAGCAGCGAAGGGCAGCCGCTTGCATCGACACTTTCGGATTACCTGCTGCCGGGCGCGACGGAAGTGCCGGCGATCCGCATTCTGCACATGGAGACGCTTTCACCGTACACCGAGTTCGGGCAGAAAGGCATCGGGGAAGGCGGGGCGATTGCGCCGCCGGCAGCTATCGTGAATGCGATCAACGACGCTCTGTCGTACTGCGGCGTCGAGCTCACCGAAACGCCGGTGACGCCGCGCAAGATCGTCGCGGCGATCGAAGCCGCGAAACGCAAGCAATGAAACCCGTCGCTTTCGATTACCAGCGTCCCCGCGAGCTTGCGGCCGCGATCAAGCTGCTTGGCGAGGCGGGCGGGAACGCCAAGGTCATGGCCGGTGCACAGTCGCTTGGGCCAATGCTGAATCTGCGTCTCGCACAGCCTCGGCTGGTGGTCGACGTGCGGGGCATCCCGGAGCTCTACGAGGCAAGAGACAGCGAGGATGCCGTCTTCATTGGAAGCTGCGTTACGCACGCTGCCATCGAAGACGGTCGAGTACCCGACCCGTCGCTTGGATTCATGCGGGAAGTCGCTGCGAACATCGCTTATCGCGCTGTGAGGAATCGCGGCACGATCGGCGGGAGTGTCTGCCACGCGGATCCGGCAGCGGATTGGCCGAACGTGCTGCCGGTGCTCGCGGCGGTGGCTATCATCAGTGGTGCTGCGGGCCGGCGTGAGGTCGCTGCCGGGCGGTTCATGAGCGGCGCGTTTTCGACGGTTCTGGAAGACGACGAAATCGTAGTGGGCTTTCGCATACCCAAGCTGTCGGCACGCGCGCGCTGGGGCCATTACAAATTCTGTCGCAAGCCCGGCGAGTTTGCGGAAGCAATGGGCGCAGTGGTCGTGGATCCCGAACGAAATGTCTGCCGCGCGGTGATCGGCGCGATGCAAGGCCCACCTCAGGTCATCGAGGATGCGTGGTTTCTTGCCGATGGGTTCGATTCGGAACGCGCGTTTGCGGCGGTGGATGCGGCCGGTCTCGCCGACGATGCATACGAGAGGCAGATCCACTTTGTGGCTCTCAGGCGCGCCGTGATGGCCGCGACTTCCAAGGGAAAAGGATGATCGCGGCCGAAAGCACAAGTAAGCAGCGCTCGCCGTCCCGTAATTAGCGGCAATAGTCATGTGCTTGCGCGTCTGCGGCTCAAAGCCAGTCCGGCGAGCGCGATACCCATGAGCGCGAGCGAACCGGGCTCTCGAACGGCCGCGACCGTGACGTCCATGGTTGGATTGGCGTTTTGCATGATGTTGACGTCCATGGCTGGAGCGGGGTTTTGCATGATGTTGTCGATCAGGAGGCTCAGGTTGTTCAAAATGGAAATCTGGATTTCGTCGAAAACGATCCCACTGAAGCCGTAATAGCTTTTGGAGGGATCGTTGAACGTCGTGATTTCTGAAAAAGATTCCACGACCACGCCGCCGAGGAGCGCGGTGAACGTCGTGACCGCCTGACTCGAAGCAAGGCCGAAAGCGGCACTCGCCTGCGGCGTTGAAAATGCGATCGAGACGGGATTTCTGGTTGGAGAGGCTTCAAGAAAATTGCCAAGATGGTGTCCGGAGATCCCGGGGAAGGTTGCGGATCCCTGACTGTCGAAGTACAGGTTGGGCGCAAATGTTATGTTCAGGGAGGCGTACTGGCCACTCACGCTTGTGCCTTTCGGCAAAACGATTTCGTCAAAGGTGATCCATGTATCCGGATTGCTCAATCCGAAGTTATTGATGATCGGTGCAGCAGCAGTTCCCCCGGGTGCGGCGACAATCAGAAGGCTAAAAAGCAGCGCTGCGAATGTGCGTGTACTCACTCTTATCCCCCTATGATCCGGAAAGTGGCCTGCAAACGATCGCTGCAGACGAGCCTGCGTTATACCAACGCGGATACGCCGCCTGTGGGTAGGATTGCCGCTTGACTAACCTTCCACCGGAGCGGTGCTCGAACCTTTGATGAAGCGCAAAATTCAGCTCAGCGTAAATGGACAGCGTGTTGCCACCGATGTCGAGCCGCGGCTGCAGCTCGCGGAGTTTTTGCGCGAGCACCTGATGCTCACCGGAACGCATCTCGGCTGCGAGCACGGCGTGTGTGGTGCTTGCACGGTGTATCTCGATGACTCGCCCGCGCGGTCGTGCATCACGTACGCGATTGCATGTGACGGTGCCGACGTTCGAACGATCGAAGGCTTCGACGAAGACGTCGTGATGGCCGAGCTTCGCGAGGCGTTCTCGGCCGAACACGCGCTTCAGTGCGGCTATTGCACGCCGGGAATGCTCGTGACGGCTCGCGACATCGTGTTGCGCCTGCCGGACGCGGACGAGCCGCGTATTCGCAAAGAGCTTGCGGGCAATCTCTGCCGCTGCACCGGCTACGTCGGCATCGTGCGAGCGATCCAGCGCGTGCTCGCGCAGCGCGGCAACAGGAGAGAAGCATCGGCCGTCACGCCGCACGCAGAACGCGCCCTCGCCCCCGCAATGGAGGAGACGTTCGGGGTCAGGAGAAACGAGACCGCAGTTTCCCTCGCGCCGCGCAGCGGAGAGAAGGTTGGGAGGGGAGACGCAAAGCTCCACCAATCCTTCACCGTCGACCACCCTCGTGAAACAGTCTGGGCCTTCTTCGGTCGCCTCGACGAAGTCACCGCGTGCCTGCCCGGCGCAGCCGCGACCGGCACGCCGACGGACGACCGGGTCGACATCATCTTGCGCGTCAAGCTCGGTCCTGTCGTGGCGGAGTTCAACGGAACCGCTGAGGTGACGCGCGATCCGTCCACCCATACGGGCGTGATTCGCGGCAGCGCGCGCGATGCCCGCTCGAGCTCGACGACGCGGGGCGAAATCCATTACGCGCTGAGCGACGAACGAGGCGGCGCAGCCACTCGCGTAGACGTCGACGTGAATTACACGCTCGCCGGAACGCTCGCGCAGTTCGGCCGATCCGGCCTCGTGCAGGATATCGCGAGGCGCATGACGGCAGCGTTTGCCCAGAATCTCGAGGCGCGCCTTGGTGCGGGTCCCGGGACGGGTGGCGCGGCCGAGCCGCAACGCGGTCGCCCCGCAGAACTCAACGCCGGCTCTCTCCTGCTCACCGCCGTCTGGGGTCGGTTGAAAGCTGTTTGGCGTTCACTGCTGGGCCGCTGAGCTCAGCTTCGTCCTCGCGCGGGTCCCGAAACCGCAAACCGACCACCCGGCGACGGCGGAAACAGCGTGAAGCAGAGGCCCACTGCGACGCCGAACCAGAGCGTCGCGACCCGGAGGATCAGCGTCGCGGCAACCGCGTGCGCGCCGTCCACGCCGTTCAGCGTGAGCAAGGCGATCATCGTCGCTTCCTGGCTGCCCAGCCCCGACGGAATCATGCTTGCGGCGCCGACGAGCGTTGCAAAGAAAAAAATGAAAACTGCGAGCGCAGGCGGCAGGTCGCCACCGAGAAGCGACAGGAGATAGGCAAGCGACAGGCCCTGAATACCCCAGGCAATGCAGGTCACCGCGACGCCGAAGGCCAATCGATGCGGCCGCAGCAAGAGGAGCGCGCTTTCGGCAAGCGCGCGCGTGGAAAGGGCGATCGACGCCTTGCGCGAGAGACCCTCCGCCAACTTCTGGATGAGAGCGAGCGCGCGGTGCTCTTGAACGTATATCAGCAGCAACAGGGACAGCGCTCCGACCAGCCACAACGCGACGGACCACGCGGCCGGATACAACGCCTGGGCAAGCAGGCCGGTAACCAGGAGGATCCCGATCAGATCGCAGAAGCGGTCCGCGAAGAAGGCGCCAAGGCTCGCGGGGTAGGACACATCGAAGCGGCGTAGCAGAATGCTGCGCAGTGTTTCGCCGAGCTTGCCCGGCGTGGTGGTGAGCGCAAATCCCGCCAAATAGATCCGGACGTTCGCGACGGGTGGCAGCGCGTAACCCAGCGCGCGGAGATAGACGGCCCAGCGCACGCTGCGGATCAGGTAGGTCAGCAGTGAAAGCGAAAGAACAACGCTCATGCCCGCCCATCCTACTCGGGCGATTGCCTCGCTGACTTCTTCCCAGCCAGTCCAGAAAGCGACCGCGAGATATGCGGTGGCCGCAACGACAATGCTCGCCAGAACCGCAAGAAAACGTCCCCGCGAAATCGACCTTACGTTTCGCATCCGGCGCTGCGCACCATTTCCCGCATCCTCACGACAGCGGCGCCCGGCGAGTTGTAGATCGGTATCCGGTTGACGGCCTGAACGGCGGGAACGGCGCGCGAAAGCGTGAATTGCGCGAGCACGATCGCATCGCAGCCGACGATCTCCTGGGCCTTCTCCGCTACGAGGCGGTCGTGCCTGGCCGGATCGCCGCCGGCGAGTGCGTCAAAAGCATGCTCGACGACGTAAGGTACGAGCTCGACTTTCTGGCCTCGCGCGGCCGCCAGTTCCTCGATCTCCACCGATATCGATGGGATTGTCGGCCCGACAGTGGCCATCACGGCGATGCGCGGGCCCGCGTCGAGCGCTTTTTCGATCATGGCATCGTTGGGCTTCAGAATCGGCAGCGCGAATTCCGCGATGCACGTATCGATCACCTGTCGGAACGCGGAGCATGTGAACAAAATACCGTCGGCGCCGCGGTCTACCATATGGTGCGTGAGATTTCGAAAGACGTCGTACATTTCCGGCACGACTCCGCCCGCTTCACGCACCCATGCGAACAGGCTGTCATCGAGGAGATTGCTCACGCGCGCTTGCGGCCACTCTGCTAAGAAAGCGCGTATCGCGGCATCCATCGCATCCTTGTGTACGCTGAAGAGAAATATGTGAGGCTGTCGAGTCATGAGGTTTACATTTTCAGGTGTTGGCAACGCGCGGGTTTTCGCGCGAGCAATACTAAGGCGTCGGGGGAGCTCCGCCGTGTCGAGATTTCTTACAGATTCCGCACCAAAACGGTGGCACGGCACCCTTATTTCTCAAGCACACAGGACGGCTCCGCGATCGTCGTCGAAGCGCCAGCTCGTCGGCGCGCGTGAGTCGATGCGCACACCGCCGACCCAGCGCTCGACTTCGTTGGCGCGGAGCCAGTCGGCATCGTTCTCCAGTAGCCGCTCGCCGAAAGGCGTGAGCTCGACGTGCCAGTGGCGATGGCCTTCTTTCGGCGCGTCGTCGCGTTCGTCGACTCTGGCGGCAGGCTCCTTTGCACGAGCGAGGCCGCGAAGCACTGCCCAGTAACCGGCGTCGCCGAGGAAAGGCAGCGGCTCGTAGTGGTTCGTATACCAGCCGAAAAGCCGCGCTGCGTTCATGGGCCCTTTGTCGCGCAGAATGCGAAGCGTGAGCGCTTCCGTCAGGCTCAGGCCATTCTTCGTCGAAGGCAGCTCGCGCAAATGCCTTGCGAGCGCCCTGCCCATGGTCGGCAGAGCGCGCGTGCCCGTGTTGACGAGCTCCAGCAATTCCTCGGGCGTGGGTGCCGTGAGGGCGGTCCATGCGCTCTGGCCAAGCACGAGCTGACGCTCGTTCACGTCATCGAAATCGTTCCACAGGATGCGCAACGCTTCCGCCGGTAATTGGCCGATGCCGATGAAACGCTCGACGCCGGGATAGTGCGTGACGGTGATCAGTCGAAGGCGCCCGGGTCGCTTTGCCGGATCGCTGAAGAAATCGAGCAGTTTCGCGAGGACGAGCTGGTCGTAGGAATCGTGCTCCATCCAGATGTTGACGGCCTCATAGTCGCGCGCCTTGTCGAGGTCGCGATACGACTCGAGCAACTTCCCGAATGCATCGACGGCCGCGTGTTGCTCTTCCAGATAGTTCGCGCGAATGCGGACGAACGCTTCAAGCGTCGGCGCGCGCGGCACCGGGCCTTGCACGTACGGATCTGCAAACCACAGGAAATCGCCTTCGAACCCTGCAGCCGCGAGCTTGTGCATGACGTCGTGGCCACAGCGGATGTGTAGCGTGCGCGCGCCGTGGTCCAGTGGGCGGTCGGTGTCCACGGCTTGTAAGTCGCGCTCGGTGACGGCGCCGGGGTGCTCGCGCAGTTGGGCAAGGCTGACGATCATGGGGAGTCGATGTGACCGAGACTCTCTCGATAGCCTGATGCTAACCGCCCAGGTAAGCCTTGCGTACGTGCGGATTGTCGATGAGCGCCCGTCCCGTGCCTTCCAGGGTGACAGCTCCGGATTCGAGCAGATACGCGCGGTCGCACATCTCGAGCGCTGCATAGGCGTTCTGTTCAACCATGAGCACCGTCGTCCCCTCCGCGCGAATGCCCTGAATGATGTCGAACGTGCGCTCGACGATGTTCGGAGCGAGCCCGAGCGAAGGCTCGTCGAACAGGACGAGCTTCGGACGGGACATGAGCGCGCGGCCGATCGCAAGCATCTGCTGCTCGCCGCCCGAGAGCGTTCCGGCGACCTGGGAGCGGCGTTCGGAGAGCACGGGGAAGCTTTCGAAAATACGTCGCATGTCTGCAGCGATGCCGCTCGCATCGGATCGCAGAAAGCAGCCCATCTCCAGATTTTCCTGCACGGTCATCTCGGGGAAGACGTGCCGCCCTTCCGGAGAGTGGGCGATGCCGCGGCCCAGTATTTCGCGCGGTGAAGCACGCGTGATGTCATGGCCTTCGAAAGTGACCCGGCCGGACGTTTTCGAGAGCAGTCCGGAGATCGCCTTGAGCGTCGTCGTCTTGCCTGCGCCGTTCGCGCCGATCAGGGTCACGAGCTCGCCTTTTTTCACCACGAGGGAGACGCGCTTCAGCGCCTCGACTTTGCCGTAACAACAGACGAGATTCTCGATCTCAAGCATGCGCCGCTGGCCTTTTGACCCCGTGTCCGAGGTAGGCGCGTATCACCTCGGGATTCTGCTGGATCGACGCCGGCGGGCCCTCCGCGATGATCCTGCCGTAGTTCAGTACGACGATGCGGTCAGAGACGTTCATGACGAGATGCATGTCATGCTCGACCAGCAGCACCGTGATATCGCGGTCACGGATTTTTCGCAGAAGCGCGATGAAGCTCGCCGTCTCGGACGGATTCATGCCGGACACGGGCTCGTCCAGCAGGAGGAGCGTCGGCCGGGCTGCGAGCGCAATGGCGACTTCGAGCAGGCGCTGCTCCCCGTAGGGCAGAGCGCCACCGAGCTCGTTCGCGCGCTTGTCGAGGCCAACGAATCGCAGGATGTCCCACACGTCCTCGCGAAGCCGCGCTTCCTCGTCGCGGACGCGCGGCAGCGCAAGCAGCGTAGCCCAGACCGAAGCCTTGCCATGCCGGTGCAGCCCGATGAGCACGTTGTCGAAAACCGTGTTGTTGGCAAAGACGCTTGTCTTCTGGAATGTCCGTACGAGCCCGAGGTTCGCCACTTCGTGCGATTTGAGCCCGGTGAGCGACACGCCGCGGTAGCGCACTTCGCCTTGCGTCGGCTTGAGAAAGCCCGTGATCACGTTGAACGCCGTCGTCTTGCCGGCCCCGTTCGGTCCGATGAGACTCACGAGCTCGCCTTCGTTCACGACGAAGCTCATGTCGGCCACGGCGGCAAGGCCGCCGAAATGAACGCTCACGTGCTCGATGGAGAGAGCGGATGTGGCGGTGTTCATACGTTTCGAGTCCCCGTTCGTCCTGAGCCCTTCGACGAGCTCAGGACAGGCCCTGTTGAAGGATGAACGGCCGAAGTTCTTCCTGTTTCGTCGGGGCGAGGGCGAACGTTCTCCCACCATTCCCGCACTGCCGGCACGATCCCCCGCGGCAGGAAAAACACCACGAGGATCATCAGCACACCGTAAATGATCCATTGCGCGACGGGTGTCGCCCACGCGCGCAGCGCCACGGGCAGCATGCCGAAAATAAGCCCGCCGACGATCGGTCCCGCGAGCGTTCCCTTTCCGCCGGTGATCACCATGATCACCATCGTGACTGTATAGATGAAGAGGAAGATGTCGGGATCGATGATTCGCACGAAGTGCGCATAGAGCGCGCCCGCCGCCCCCGCAAGCGCAGCAGAGACTACAGCCGCGAGCACAAGGTAGCGCGTGACGTCGATCCCGATCGACGTCGCAAGCGGCTCGTTCTCGCGCAGTGCGATCATCGCGCGACCGGTCCGCGAAAGCACGAGCCGCCGAATGACGATGTAAGCGACTGCGCCGACGGCGAGCACCAGGTAGTAGTTCGCGACTTTGCCCCACATCGTGTATTCGCCGACGCCGGGAAAAGCCAGCGTGAAAGGCGGGATGTTGTTCAGCGCGAGCGGACCCTGCGTGAGCTCAACCCAGTTCAGCGCGACGAGCCGCGTCACTTCTGCGAAGCTGATCGTGACGATCACGAAGTACGCACCACGCACCTTGAACGAGAGCTTGCCGATGGCGTAGCCGCAGAGCGCCGCGACCAGGATGGCGATCGCGAACCCCGCAAATGGCGGCCAGGGCTCGTGCACGATGCGATAGCCGAATATGTGTACGTCGAAACCCAGCGCCGTGAGTGCGCTTGCGTATGCGCCGATGCCGAAGAAGGCGACGTGTCCGAGACTGAGCTGCCCGGTATAGCCCAGCAGGAGGTTCAGGCTCATCGCGGCAATGATCATGATGCCGGTCGTGATGAGCACATGGAGGAAGTACTGGTCTATCCAGAGCGGCACGGTGAGAAGAAGCGCGAACCAGAGGGCGAGGAGTGTGTGTTTCAACCGATTCGTTCCGTGCGTGCGAAGAGGCCCGTGGGCTTGAAAAGCAGCACGGCGATGATGAGCAGGAAACCCATGGCATCGCGATAGCCGGAAGAGACATAGCCTGCGCCGAGCTCCTCGACCGTCGCCAGTATGAAGCCGCCGATGGTCGCGCCGGTGATGCTGCCCAGGCCCCCGAGGATCACGATCGCGAAAGCTTTGAGCGCGGCGAGGTCACCCATCGTCGGCGTGATCACGAATACGGCGCCGAGAAGAGCGCCTGCGGTGGCGGCGAGACCGGAGCCCAGCGCGAACGTCGCCGTGTTGATCGCGCCGACGTTCACGCCCATGAGGGCCGCCGTATCGCGATCCTGGAACGTCGCACGCATGGCTTTGCCAAGCTTCGTGCGGTGTATCAGAAGGTAGGTCGCGAGGATGAGCAGCGCAGCCGCAGCGAAGACGAAGATCCGCAGCCACGCCACCGACACGGGACCGAACGCGAGCGGATCGGCCGGCAGCGGCGACACTACTGATTTCGCGACCCCGCCCCAAACCATCATTTCCATGTTCTGGAGCACGATCCAGCAGCCGATCATGATGAGCATCGTCGTATCGATGTCGGCGCCGCGCATCGGCTTTAGCAGTACGAGCTCGATGATCGTTCCCAGAATGATGCCGAGGACGAGCGCTGCGAGCAGCGCAACATAGAAATTCACGCCGAGAGCCGACGTTAAAAAGAACATCATGTAACCGCCGAACGCATAGAGCTCACCGTGCGTGAAATTCACGACACGCATGATGCCGAAGATGAGCGTCAAGCCGATGCCGAGGAGGGCGTAGGTCCCTCCCAGCATCAGCGCGTTGACGAGGTGCTGGAGTAGCTGGTCCAGAGCGGGTGTATCAGCGAACGAGCGCTACTTTGCCGTTGTCGATTTTCACGACGTAAACCGCCGGAATGCTCTGGCCGCTTTCCTTGCCCGAGGGGCCCGCTTTGGTGAAAGCGATCTTGCCGTTCAGGCCCGTGATTTGTGTCTGCCACAGCGCCTGGCGAATGGCTTCCGGGTCGGCCTTTCCGGCTTTCGTGATGGCGGCCGCGAGCGTCTGGATGCCGTCGTATCCACGGAAGCCTTCGGTCAAGCCCGCAAACGGATAGCCGCGCTTCTTCCATTCGTCGACGAAGGCTTTCGCGAGCCCCGGATTCGGCGCCGCTTCCGGGAACCAAGGCGGGAAGAAGAGCAGGTGGTAGCTGCCGTTCGCGGCCGCCCCTGCCTGCTCGATCAGCTGATCGGGCGATTGCGAGCCGCCGGTCGTGATGATCTGACGTTTGAGGCCGAGCGCCTGCGCCTGCCGCAATACCAGCGTCAGCTGCTCGACCGCGGTGGTGACGAACAGCGTATCGGCGTCAGAGCTCCTGATCTTGGCGAGCTGGGCGTTGAGATCCTGCGCGGCCGCATCCATCGTTTCCACGACACCGACCGTAGCGCCCTGGGCTTTCAGCATTTTCGCAAATACGTCCGCGGCGCCTTTGCCCCAGTCGTTGTTCACGACAAGAAAGTCTGCCTTGCGGATCTTGAACGCCTTGACCCGGGTCGCGAACGCGTCCGCTTCCATGCCGGACGTCGGCGAGATACGGAAGACGTACGGATTGCCCGAGACGGTGATCTTGTCCGACGAGGACGTCTCGACGAGCATCGGCACCTTGTATTCCATGAGCTTTGGCATCACGGCAAGCGTATACGTCGAGCTCCATGCGCCCATCATCACGGGTACCTTGTCGCGCACGATGAGTTTTTCCGCCACCGCGACGGCTTCTGTCGGATTGCTCTTGTTGTCTTCGACGACGAGCTCGAGCTTGGCGCCCAGCACGCCCCCTTTCGCATTGATCTCATCCGCCGCGATGCGCGCACCGTTCACGACGAAATTGCCGGACGCTGCGACCGCCCCGGTGAGTGGCTGATTCACGCCGATCTTGATCGGACCGGGCGACTGAGCCGCGCCCGCGACGCCCGCGATGGCGAGACTGACGCCGGCCGCAGCCAGCGTTGCTTTCAACGTGTCTTTCATGTTCCTTCTCCTTTTGTCACGTGGACCAGGCTCTCTTAGTCTGCCTTGATGTTGAGCTTCCTGATGATGGCGCCATACCGATCGTAATCCGCGCGCATGACCTTGCGCAGCTGATCAGGCGTGTCCCCGCCCGGTTCTACACCTTGCGCGGCGAGTTTCTCGCGAATGTCCGCGCTTTGCAGCACTTTCGCAGAATCGCCCTGTATCTTGGAAACGATCGGCGCGGGCATTCCGGCCGGCCCGACCAGCGCGTACCAGGAGATCGATTCGAACCCCGGCAGATTGCCGGCTTCGGCGATTGTCGGCAGATCCGGAAATGCGGGGCTGCGCTTCAGAGTTGCGACACCAAGTGCGCGAAGCTTCCCGGCTTTGACGTGTGGAACGACTGCGTGCATCTGCGCAAAGATCATCGCAAGATGGCCGCCGAGCAGATCCGCGACCGAAGCGCCCACACCTTTATAGGGCACGTGCACCATGTTGGTTCCGGTCATCGCTTTGAAAAGCTCGCCCGCCATGTGTGCCTGTGTGCCGACACCACCCGAGCCGAAGTTGAGCTCGCCAGGCCGTGATTTGAGCAGCGCAATGAGCTCCTTCACGGACCGGGAGGGGATGGAAGGATGCACGACGAGCCCGTTTTCGACGCTGCCCATCATCGTGATGGGCGTGAAATCCTTGAAGATGTCGTATGAGAGCTTGTACATGTGCGGGTTCACCGCGAGATTACCGATAGGACCCGAGGTAAGCGTGTAGCCGTCGGGCGGCGCTTTCGCACCCATTTCCATGCCGATGTTTCCGGCCGCGCCGGGCCGATTATCGATGATGATCTGCTGACCCCACAGCTCGGATAATCTCGCGCCCAGCAGTCTCGGCAAAGCGTCCGAGGCGCCGCCGGGACTGAAGGGAACGATGATGCGCACCGTCTTGTTCGGATAGCTTTGTGCCGCTGCTGCTGACGCCAGTACTGCGAGAACAATTGCAACCGTGGCCGTGAAGATCGGCTTGCAAGGCTGAGTCATTCGCTCCCTCCTGTGTAACGCGCTGTACTTATTGTGTGCCTTAGCACGGACTATTCCAGTTCGCCGTCACGGAACGATGCCGGGCAGAACGACCACGGGCACATTTCCTCGTGGGTGCGGCCGAGCGGATCCGACTCGTGCCACTGCGCCCAGATGTGTTCGCCCGCAGCCTGCGCACGGCCCCTCAGCGCGTTCAAGTCGACGCCCGGTATACGCCCGCCCTCCATTCTTGTCTTGCCCGCTACGATGACTGTGTCGACGTCATCTCCGACGCCGCATTCGACGATCGTTTTGACGGGGTCGCGCACCGGGCCCATCCGAAGCGTGCCCCGACCGGAGAGATCGATCAAGAGGATGTCCGCGCGGGCGCCGGGTGCAAGCCGACCCAGGTCGTCGCGGCCGAGCGATCGGGCACCTCCGAGCGTCGCAGCCGTGAACACATCCGCAGCCGTGGCCGCCTTGTAGTTATGGCTCATGACTTTCCCATGATAGGACGCCGTCCGCATGTTGAGAATCATGTCGCGCGGGTAGGTGTCCGATCCGAGGGCGATGTTGATGCCGAGCTCGCTGTAGCGCTGCCAGTTGTCGAGCACGCGCGCACGCCGGACGATGTTGATGGGGCAATGAGAGATCGACACCCCTGCGGCACCCATCAGCTTGAGATCCTGTGCGCCGGGGTAGTTCAAGCGCACGCTGTCGGCGGGCAGATTGCCGTGACCGATGTTCAGCGTGGGCCGGAGCATGCCGACATCGTCGAGTATCTCGATCGGTGTGCAGCGATGTTCGCGCACGACTTCGTAAAACTCGACGATGCTGTACGCGGCGTGTGTCGCCATCGGGAGCTTCATCTGGTCGGCGATTTCGCGTGTCCTGCGCAGGAGATCGAGGCTGCAGGTCTCCATTTCGCGCGGAACGAGGATGCCGCGAATCAAACCCGCGCCTGCGCCGTCGTTACGCTCGATCCACTTTATCGCACCGGCGAATTCGCGCTGCCCGTTCTCCTCGTTGCGCACGCGCTTCAGGCGCCCGTGCTCGTCGCCGACCCAGCGGCCGGAGTCGTAGCCCGGCCCGAGATAACCTCGCACGCCGAGCGCGAGGCATTGCGCCATCAGCGCTTCCTGGATGCGCAGCTGGCTCCCGTATTCGACGAACGTGGTGACGCCGTTACGAAGGAGCTCCGCAACCGTGTAAAGCGCGTGCAGCTCGAGCTCCTCTTCCATCCCTGTTTCTTCCGGGCGGAGATAACGCACGTCGCCGGCGATGCGCGTGCCTTCTTTCGGAACGCTGATCTCGAAGAAAGGCTGGCCGAAGTAATCGCCGCGACCCGCATCGGTGATCAGGCGATGGGATGCGCGATGGCCCGAGTGAACGTGAGTATCGATGAAGCCCGGCGCAACGAGCTTCGCCGTCGCATCGAGGTCGCGGTCTACGTGACCATCGAACCGCGGTCCGACGTACAGAATGTTGTCGTCTTCGAAGACGAGCTCGTGATCGCGGGCGAGCCGGTGATGGCCTCTGTCGTGGCCGACGACCCAGCCGCCGTGTATGCGCGTGCGCATGGATAATATGATATACAGAAGGCCACCTGCGCACACTCGGCCTTTCATGAACCCGTTCGACCTCACTCCCGAAATCGCCGACAGGAACGTTCGTCAACGCGCCGTGCAGCGGCTGCGCGAGTTGAACATTCCGTTGCCGACACTTACTCAACTCGCCGATCCCACGCGTATGTCGCGGCTGCAGCACGCTGTGCTCGCCGGCATCGGCCCTGACGACCCGGCTGCAGCGAATCTCTGGCGCGTGCACTGGTTCAACGACGAAGCGCGCACGGGCCTTGTGGACGTGCCCGCGTACGTGGTGCTGCCCGAGGCGCTGACGGGCGTCAAGGCGAAGATCGTGGTCGCGTTGGGCGATCGTTTTCCGATGATCGGCGCGCACAAGGTGCTCGCCGCGTACGGTTGCATCGTGCCGCGCCTGGTGAGCGGCCGCTTCGACCCGGTATCGGATAAGGCGATCTGGCCATCGACCGGCAACTACTGCCGCGGCGGCGTTGCGATATCTCGTACGCTCGGCTGCCACGGTGTCGCGGTTCTGCCGGCCGGCATGAGCAAGGAGCGCTTCGACTGGCTGGAGCGCTGGGTGATCGATCGCGCGGACATCATTCGCACGCCGGGCACCGAGAGCAACGTGAAGGAGATCTACGACAAGTGCGCGGAGCTCGCGAAGGAGCCGGGTAACGTCATCGTCAATCAGTTCTCCGAGTTCAGTAATTATCTCGTGCACTACCACTGCACAGGCCAGGCGCTGGAGCGCATCTACGCGAATCTACGGGATCGCGACCCCGAGCTGCGACTATCGGCGTTCGTCGCGGCTACCGGCTCCGCGGGCACGATCGGCGCGGGCGATTACCTGAAGGAATGGCATGGCACCCGCATCGCAGCAGTCGAGGCGATCGAATGTCCGACCATGCTCGTGAATGGCTACGGTGAGCACAACATCCAGGGCATTGGCGACAAACATATTCCGCTCATCCACAACGTGATGAATACGGACTTCGTTGCCGGGGTGTCCGACCGTTCGTCAGATGCGCTCAATCTTCTGTTCAACGAAAGAATCGGACGCGACTACCTTACGCAGCGGCGGAAAATCGACCCGGCGCTCGTGAACGAACTGCGGCACGTCGGGCTCTCGGGTAACGCCAATATCGTTGCCTCGATCAAGCTTGCGAAGCATCTGGAGCTCGGGCCTTCGGATGCAATCGTTACGATCGCGACGGACAGCGCGGCGCTGTACGACAGCGAGCGCAGTGCGTACGCGCGCCGGCGTTACCCCGGCGGCTTCGACGAAGTGAATGCCGGAGAGATATTCGGGCAGCACCTCGAAGGCATTGCCGACGATCACGTCATGGAGCTCACGCACGTCGACCGGCGCCGGGTTTTCAATCTCGGCTATTACACGTGGGTCGAGCAGCAGGGGGTTTCGGTGGCTGACTTCGACCGCCGCAAACACGCAGATTTCTGGACGGGCCTGCAGGACACGATTCCTGCCTGGGACCGGCTGATCACGGAGTTCAACGAAGACACAGGGGCGCGGTATGCCGGGTGACGGAGAGAGCGCAGGCGGATCATACCTCGATCTGCGCCGTCGGCTGACCGAGCGCGACCGCAGCCTGCACGAAAAAGTCGTCACGCTTGAAGAAGCGGCGGCGCTCGTGAAGGACGGCGAAACCGTCGGCATCGGCGGGAGCACGCTCTCTCGCACGCCCATGGCGATGATCTGGGCGGTGATCCGCGCCGGGCGAAAGCGGCTCACGTGCGCACGGGGCATTACATCGAGCGAAGGCGACTGGCTGCTGGGGTCCGGCGCGTGCGAGCACATCGTCACGAGCTGGTTCAGCCAGGGCATCGTCTGGGGCATATCGAGAGTGATGCGGTACCACGTCGAGAGCGGCGGCGTACGCTTCGATGAGTGGAGCCACATGGCGATGGGACTTCGCTTCCGCGCGGGCGCGATGGGCGTTCCGTTCCTGCCGATGCGATCGATGCTGGGCTCCGGCGTGCTGCAGCAACGACCGGAAGCGCGCGAGATGGATTGTCCCTTTACCGGAGACAGGCTCCTGCTGGTCCCTGCACTCAACCCGGACGTTGCCTTCATACACGTGCAGCGCTGCGATCCGTACGGCAATGCGCAAATGGACGGTCTCCAGTTCCTCGACATCGATCTCGCGATGGCGGCTAACCGCGTGATCCTCACGACGGAGCGCATCGTGTCGAACGATCAGATCCGCCGCGCGCCCGACCAGACGAAAATCCCGTTCTTTGCAGTCGAGGCCGTTGTCGAAGTGCCTTTCGGCTGCGCGCCGCACGAGTGCAGCGGGGTCAACGAGCCGCTTTTCAGACACATGGATTACTACACGTCGCTCGTCAACAAGGACCCGGTGAAAGGCATGGCCGAGTACCTGGAGCACTATATCTACGGTCCGAAATCGTGGGCCGGGTATCTCGAGTTGCTCGGGCTCGAGACACTGCTGGAGGCGGCGAAAGGCGGGCGAAGGGTATCGAATGCCTGAGGAGCGACACTACACCGCCTCCGAGCTCCTCGCCGTCATGAGCTCGCGCCTGCTCGAAGACGGTCAGATTGTCTTCGCCGGGGTCGGCATTCCCCTGCTCGCCGCGACGCTCGCGCAGGGTTTGCACTGCCGCGGGCTCACGATCCTTTTCGAGGGCGGCGTGATCGGACCGAACATCGAGCCCGGCAAGCTTCCACCTTCGACGAACGAGCAGCGCTGCACGATCCGCGCGAACATGGTGTTGCCGAGCACCGATGTGCTGCTGCTCCTCCAACGTGGCTATGTGGACGTCGGCTTCATGGGCGGCGCGCAGATTGATCAGTTCGGCAACCTCAACTCGTCGTTCATCGGCGATCCCGCGCGCCCGAAAACGCGACTTCCCGGCACCGGCGGGGGCAACGACATCGCGAGCCTGGCGCAGATGATCGTCGCGATGAAGCACGAGAAGCGCCGCTTCGTCGAACAAGTGGATTTCGTGACGAGCCCGGGTTTTTTGCGCGGCGGCACGACGCGGCGCGACAGCGGACTGCCGGCCGGGGGCATGTATCGCGTCGTGACGGACCTCGGACTGTTCGGCTTCGACGAAGAGACGCGGCGGATGAAAATACTGGCGCTCCACCCGGGCGTCACCATCGGTCAGGTTCAGGAGAACACCGGCTTCGAGCTCGCGGTAAACGGTGAGATTCCGGTCACGGAGCCGCCCACGGAACGTGAGCTCGCGGTGCTGCGCAATCTGGATCCGCAGCGGCTTTACACCAGCTGACGCAGGAGAGAAGCATGACGTTGCACAACACCTTCGGCATCGCCGCCCGCAACTTCACGACTTATCCCGAGATGCCGGACGGGAAGGCGCTGGTGGAATACGGCGTGAAAATGGAACAGATGGGTTTCGACTCGCTGTGGGTCTGGGACCACATCCTCCTTGGCGTGGAGCCGAGCTTTCCCGTCTTCGATTCGCTCACGCTACTCACCGCGATCGCCGCACGCACGAAGAAGATCCAGCTGTCGACGGGGGTGCTCGTGCTTCCGCTGCGCAATCCGGTGGTGCTCGCGAAACAACTCTCGAGCATGGATCAGCTGTCCAACGGCCGCCTTCTCATGGCGTTTGCCGCGGGCTGGTATCGGCGCGAGTTCGACGCCGTGGGCGTGCCGTTCAACGAGCGCGGCAGGATCATGGACGAGAACCTCGACATCCTGAAGCGCTTCTGGACCGAGGACATGGTCAAAGGCGAGTGGCCGCATCACAAGATTCCCGCCGGCGTCATGTACCCGAAACCGGTGCAGAAGCCGCGTCCGCCCATTCTCATCGGCGGCTACGTCGACGTCGTGCTGAAACGCGCGGCCGTGGCGGGTGACGGCTGGCTCACGTACTTCTATCGGCCCGAGAGCTTCGCGAAATCCTGGGACAAAGTTCGTAACTTCGCGAAGGAAGCGGGCAAAGACCCGGACACACTGCTGAATGGCGCGCAGCTTCCGATCATGGTCGGCAAATCGCGCGCAGCGGTCGAGAGCCAGATGATGGAATGGCTCGGCAAGGAATGGGATTACGCGGCATGGAGCGACTCGACCAAGGAGAGCGCGATCATCGGGACCGTCGACGAGTGCGTCGCACAGCTGAAGGAGCACCTCGCAGTCGGCGTGCAGAAGCTCATTTTCGTGCCGTACAAATACGAAATGAGCCAGATCCAGATCATCGCGGAGCAGATCATCCCGAGGCTGCGGGACTTTCGTAAGTAATCGAAGAAGACGTAACCTGCGAAGCGCCGCACGGCGGCATAAGCGCGCCGCACGCTGTCATCGCGATTCAGACGAGCTAATCGGCTTTCGCGCCCGTCGCTTTTACGATCGGCGCCCACTTCTCTTTCTCGGATCTCACGAAATCGCCGAATTGCTGCGGTGTCATGGCGACGTGACGCAGGCCCTCTCTCGGAAGACGCGTCTGCACATCGGGGAGTTGCATGATGCGGTTCACCTCGGCGTTCAGCCTGCTCACCACGTTCGCGGGCGTTCCGGCGGGTGCGAGGAGTCCCGTCCAGTTGTTCACCTCGAAGCCGCGAAGTCCGGATTCGGCGAGCGTCGGGATTTGTGGCAGGGCGGCGGACCGCTTTGCGCCAAGCACCGCGACGCCTCGCAGGCGGCCCGCACTGACCTGGGGCAGTACCGTCGGCAGCGTCGCGAAGAGCATCGAGGTCTCGCCGGACATGAGGTCCGTAATCGCCGGCACGTTGCCCTTGTAAGGGACATGCGTGATATCGACTTTCGTCATGCTCTTGAAAACCTCGCCCGCGAGATGGCTGGTGGTGCCCGCGCCCGCCGACGCATAGGTAAGCTGTCCGGGTTTGCTGCGCGCGAGCGCGATCAGCTCTTTCGTCGTTTTCACCGGCAGCGAGGGATGTACGACGAGCAGACCCTCGGCTTCCACGACGAAAGCGACAGCGACGAAGTCGCGAACAGGGTCGTAAGGAAGCTTGGTGAAAAGCGTGGCGTTCACGGCGTGCGTCCCGATCGTGCCCATGCAGAGCGTATAGCCGTCGGCCGCTGCTTTCGCCACGATGTCGGCGCCGATGTTCCCTCCGGCACCGGGCCGGTTGTCGACGATCACCTGCTGGCCCCACGAGTCGTGCATCTTGGTGCCGATGATGCGCGAGAACACGTCGGAGAAGCCGCCGGGCGGGAAAGGCACGACGATGCGGATGGGTTTCGTCGGGTATTGCTGGGCTTGCGCGGCGGAGGCGCCGCAAAGGAGCGCCAGCCCGATCCCGAACATCGTGCGAGCGCCTCGAGATTGCATCGCGGCCCTCACAGATCCATCTCGGGCAGCGTCTTCAGCGTGATTCCGTTCTTCTCCAGCGCCTGGCGCACTTTGCCGACAACACCAACGCCGGTTGCTTCGTCGCCGTGGCAGCAGAACGTGTGTATGCGAGTCGGAAACTTCTTGCCGCTCTTGCTGATGACTGCGCCTTCGTTGATGAACGAGAGCACCTGCTTCACCGCCTGGTCTGCGTCATGGATCATCGCGTCGGGAAACTTGCGTGACGTCATCGCGCCCGTGTCGTCGTAAGTCCGGTCGATGTACGCTTCCTCGGCCACGCGCAGGCCTTCTTCGCGGCCGGCTTTGACCATTTCCGAGAGCACGTTCGCGACGAAAATGATGTCGCGATCGACGGACTTGATCGCACGCGCTATGGCCCGGGCATATTCAGGATCGACATGCGCCATGTTGTTGAGCGCGCCGTGCGGCTTCACGTGCGTCACTTTCATGTCGACGGCGGCGGCGATCCCGTTCAGCGCGCCGATCTGGTACGCGACCATGTACTCGAGGTCTTTCGGATTCATCTGGATCTGGCGGCGGCCGAATCCCCACAGATCGTTGAAGCCGGGGTGCGCGCCGATCGACACGCCGTTCTCTTTCGCAAGCCGCACGGCCTTGGCCATCACGGTTGGATCGCCTGCGTGAAAGCCGCACGCAATGCTCGCCGAGTTGATGACTTTGAGAATCTCCTCGTCGTTTCCAACTTTGAACCGGCCGTAGCTCTCGCCCATGTCGGCGTTGAGGTTGATAGTGCTCATCGGGTGCTCCTCCTAATGCAGTAATTGGTCAGCGGATGCGCGCGGGCTCGTAGCGTACAGCGTCGTGCGCACCCGTGGCGTGCGTCCAGCGGACCGGATGAGTGCGTCCATCGCGGCGGGCGGCATTTCCTGACCGTGGGACGCCCCGGCGGCGCGTGAAATCGATTCGTCCATGAGTGTCCCGCCCAGATCGTTCACGCCGGCGCTGAGGCAAAGCTTTATGCCTTCGGCGCCCATCTTGACCCACGACGCCTGAATGTTCGGGATCAGCGGGTGGAGCGCGAGGCGCGCCACGGCGTGCATCAGCACCGTTTCCCGGAACGTCGGTCCGCGCCGCGCACGGCCCCGGAGGTATATGGGCGCCTCCATGTGCACGAAGGGCAGCGGCACGAACTCCGTGAAGCCGTGGGTCTCGGCCTGAAGCGTGCGGATGCGGAGCAGGTGACGCGCCCAGTGCACGGGATTTTCCATGTGCCCGAACATGATGGTCGCGGTCGAGCGAAACCCCACGCCGTGTGCGACTCGCATGACCTGCAGCCACTCGGCCGTCTTGATCTTGTCCGGACAGAGTGTCGCGCGAACTTCGTCGTCCAGGATTTCGGCGGCGGTCCCGGGCAATGTACCGAGCCCGGCAGCTTTCAGCTCCGAGAGATAAGCGTCCAGCGGCAAGCCGAGCGTCCGCGCGCCTTGCCACACCTCGAGCGGAGAGAATGCGTGCACGTGGATATCGGGCACGGCACTTTTCACTCCGCGGCAAATCTCGAGATACGTGGCTCCCGTATAGCTCGGATGTATGCCACCCTGCATGCAGACTTCGGTCGCACCGCGGTCCCACGCTTCACGCGAGCGCCGTTGAATTTCGTCGAGTGAAAGATCGTACGGCTTGCCGCGCAGGTTTTCGGCAGCCTTGCCCTTCGCGAACGCGCAGAATGTGCACCGGTAGGAGCAAATGTTCGTGTAGTTGATGTTGCGATTGACGACATAGCTCACGGTGTCGCCGTTCGTCGTTGCTCGCAGCTCATCCGCGGCGGCGCAGACCGCACGGAAATCACGGCCCCGAGCCTGAAAGAGGCGCACGATTTCCGCGTCCGTCAGGGTATCGCCGTGTTTCGCTTTCGCGAGGAGCGAGTCGAGCGCGGTGGATGTGACGGGTTGAGCCGCGATCTCGAGGTCGGAAGCGGGCGGATCGCGTTGCAATCCTGGTGACCAGTCATCAGCGCGTGCAAACCCATAGCTGTCGACACGCTGCAGGACTGCCGTGTGGAAAGCGGAGTCTATCCAGCGGTCCATCGCCTGTACGTAGGATGGATAGACGGCGAGACGCTCCACGAGCGTTTTGCCCGTGGTCTCCGTGACATTGCGAAGCACCTCGAGTTGCGGCCAGGGTGCCTCGGGATTCACATGATCCGGCGTCACCGGAGACACGCCGCCCCAATCGTTCAGTCCGGCGTCGATGAGATGAGTCAGGTGCCCCGGACTCAAATTGGGCGGCGCCTGAATGTTCATTCCAGGTTCGAACAGGAGCCGCGCCACGGCAATAGTCCAGAGGTGCTCTTCGAGCGCAGGCGGTCGTGTATCCGCCATGCGTGTGACGGGCTTCGGCCGGAAATTCTGGATGATGATTTCCTGGATGTGGCCATGGCGGCCGTGGAGATCCCGGATGCGAAGCAGAGCATCGATGCGCTCCGCGCGCGTCTCGCCGATGCCCACGAGCAGCCCGGTCGTCATCGGCACGGCAGCCTGACCTGCAAGCTCGAGCGTTTCCAGTCGAGCAGCCGGTTGCTTGTCGGGCGATCCGAAGTGCGGCCCGCCGCGAGCGCACAAGCGCTCCGATGCGCTTTCCAGCATCAGGCCTTGAGAAACGGAAACGTTTCGCATCGCCGTGATACTCGCGAGATCCATGACTCCGGCGTTCACGTGCGGCAGCAGGCCGGTTTCCTCGAACACGAGCCGCGCAACTTCAGCAACGTAGGAGAGCGTCGTCGCATGGCCGAGCGCGGCGAGCTCCTCGCGGGCGATGCGATAGCGAAGCTCCGGCTTGTCGCCGAGTGTGAAGAGCGCTTCCTTGCATCCTGCGGCAACGCCTGCGCGTGCGATCGTCAGGACCTGGTCGGACGAGAGATATGCGCGCTCGCCTTTCAGGGGTGAGCGGGCGAACGTGCAGTAATGACAGACGTCACGGCAAAGCTGCGTAAGGGGAATGAATACTTTGCGCGAGTAGCTTATCGGCGCACCGTGTGCAGCATCGCGCCGTGCTGCCGCCGCGCGCATCAGCGCGTCGAGGTCGGCATCCACCAGGGCATGAGCGTCCCGGTTGTCGATCGTGTCCATCCACGCACCGATCATTTCGTCCGCATCTCTCTCGTCGAGTCGGCCTGCGGCTGCACCGTGTCCGGAATACCCGTGATGCGAATGCCGGCGCCAGGCACTTTGTAGCGCCTGTTGATGCCGATCAGCACCGAAGTCAACGCTTCGCCCACAACCGCGTTCGCAAGCGGGCCACCGTCGATTCCGCGCGTACCGGCTGCATCGGCCAGCGCGATCACCGTATCGCGTACGCTGCGGTCGTCACCGAAGACGAGGACGTCGCAGTCGACGGGACCGCCGCCAGCGAGCTTCGCGGCGGCGACGTTGTGGAATGCCGCGACGACACGCACGGCCTCGCCGAGGCGCTGTTGAGCCGCCTGCGCGGCGGAACCTCCGGCGGGAAGATGTACGACCGACACCTTCGGCGGGAGAAGCGGCACGACAGCGTCGATCACGATCTTGCCTGCAACAGCTTCTCCGATCTCGTCCAGGATCGGATTGTGGTTCGCATACGGCACCGCGATCACGACGATATCGCCGGCCGCTGCGGCGCTTCTGTTGTCGAGGCCGCGAACGGCTGGCGCGCCGTTGCCGGCTTCGATTCGGGCAGCGGCCTCGACGGCTTTTTCACGCGTTCGCGAGCCGAGCACGACGGAGTAACCGGCGGCCGCCCATCGCATCGCAAGGCCGGTACCGAGCGCGCCCGTGCCGCCGATGATTGCCAGAGTAGGTTGCGTTTGCATCGCGAAATTATACTGGCAAGGCGGGGGCATCATCGAGGCGCGCACTATAATCGGGCGCGCTGCACCCTGGCATATTCCATGAGCGGATCGGAATGGACGTACGGTTTTTGACGGCCGGTGATAGCGCGGTCGTCGTGGAATTCGGCGATCGCGTGGACCGCAGCTTGAGCGAGCGCGTCTTGCGTCTGAGCGCCAGCGTGCGCGCCGCGAATATTCGCGGGGTGCTCGAAACGGTGCCCACCTATCGTTCGCTCATGGTGTTGCACGATTCTCTGACGATCGGAGCGAGCCGCCTCATTGCCGAGCTCGAATGCCTGGTCCACAACGCCGCGGGCGAAAAGAATCAAGCGACGCTCTGGTACATCCCCGCGTGCTACGACGGGAGTCATGCGCCCGATCTCGCCGATGTGGCTGCGCGGACGGGCCTCACCGGGGCCGACATCGTGCAGCGTCATAGCTCGACGGTCTTTCACGTATACATGCTGGGATTCGTGCCGGGCTTTCCTTATATGGGCGATCTGCCGGACGCGCTCGTACTCCCGCGACGCACCGATCCTCGCGTGAAGGTGCCGGCCGGCTCCGTAGCGATCGCGGCGGGTCAGACGGCGATATACCCGGTCGAAAGCCCGGGCGGTTGGCATCTTATCGGCGCGACACCGGTACGGCTTTTCGATGTCCGCTTGCCGAAGCCGGCGTTGCTCGCGCCCGGTGACAAGGTCAAGTTCTGCCAGATAGGTGGAGCGGAATTCGACGAAATCCGCGCCGCAGTCAACGCTGACGCCTATCGCGTGCCGTGCGAGTCGGTCGTGGCGTGATGCAGGCTCTCGAAGTCGTCGTGCCGGGACCGCACACGACCATTCAGGATCAGGGACGCATCGGCTATCAGGACGTCGGTGTGCCGAGGTCTGGTCCGCTCGATCGCGTGAGCCTCGCTCTGGCGAACGCGCTCGTCGGCAACCCGGCGGCCGCGCCGTGCCTCGAAATGCTGCTACAGGGCCCGACGCTGAAAGTGCTCGCGGAATCGGTGCGCGTGGCGCTTGTGGGCTGCAATGCGACGCTCGAAGTTCGATCCGCGAACCCGAGGCGTATCGCAGCCGGACAGAGCGTGACACTCGTCCGCGACGAGGTGCTGAAGGTCGGCTCGTTCAGCGATTCAGTGTGCGGCTATCTCGCGATCGAAGGCGGAGTGGACGTGCCGATCGTGCTCGGCAGCGCGTCCACTTATGTCCGCGGTGGCATCGGCGGCTTTCGCGGCCGGCGTTTGCAGCCGCGCGATGTACTCGATCTCACGCTCGCTGCGGTACGGGAAGGGGCAGAGCGCGCGCTGGCCCGCCCAGTCGACTTGCAGCTCGAGCATCCCATCCGCGTGGTCCTCGGGCCGCAGACCGAGTACTTCACGGACGAGGCCATTCGCACCCTCTTCGGGTCCGATTATGTGGTGTCCGCCCAGGCGGATCGCATGGGTTATCGGCTGCAGGGCGCGGTGCTCGCGCACAAAGCGGGTTACGACATCGTTTCCGATGGCATCGTTACGGGCGCCATACAGGTGCCCGGCTCAGGCCAGCCGATCGTCCTCATGGTGGACAACCAGACGACGGGCGGTTATCCCAAGATCGCGACCGTGATCTCGGCGGACGTGCCACGTGTCGCGCGCCGCAGACCGGGGCGCACCATCCGCTTCGTCCAGGTCGACGTCATGGAGGCCGAGCGGCTGCGCAACGACCAGGAGGCAGCCCTTGCGCACGAGATCAGTGCGATTGCATCGATCTGAGTGCGCCGGGACATCGCCCGGAATCGTTCGATTAGAATCAAAAGCTTCTGTCGGCCACGGACTTCCATGCTGTTTCTGACTGAAAAGGACGTAAAGCGCGCGCTTGAAGGTGAAGGCACCTATCGCGAAGCCGTCGACGTCATCGAAACCGTGCTTCGTCAGCAATCGGAAGGCGGCACGTTTCACCTGAAGCGCCTTACGATGGAGCACCCGCAGCACCCGGGGCATCTCTGGCACAACATCAGGATTCTCCCCGGCATGGTCCCGGGCCTCGGCGCGGCGGCGGTGCGGGTGTATTCGGGCTATCGCGGCACCAATCGCTCGGAGGTGATCTGTCTCTTCGACTGGTCCGACATGGGTATGTCGGCCATCATTTCGGATTTTCATTTGCACGCGATCCGCACGGCTGCGCCGTACGGCGTCGCCGCGAAGTATCTCGCGAGAGAGGATGCGAGCACGCTCGGCATGATAGGTACGGGGCGTTACGCGCGGGGACTTGCCGAAGCCGTATGTGCCGTGCGCGCGATCAAGACGATCAAGGTCTACAGCCGCAAACCGGAGAACGTCCGGAGATTTCGCGCCGCGATGGAGCCTGCGTTGGGTGTTGATGTCATCCCGGCTGCGTCCGGCCGCGACGCGGTGCAGAACACCGACATCATGATCACGGCGACGAGCGGTAACGTGATCGTCTTCGAAGGACAGTGGCTCGAGCCCGGCTGCCTTTATATGTCTCTCGCGCCCGGCGAGTGCGACGAAGAGACGGTACTTCGTTCTCGTGTGTTCCTGTCGGCCAGCGATCAGGTGCTCGGCGATACACCGCCACGGAAGCCTTTCAATACGCTTGTTGCATCGGGCCGGTTCGGGTTCGAGAACGTGGCTGCCGAATTGTCCGACGTAGTCGGTGGCAGGAAGGCGGGGCGCCGCAGTCCCGAAGAGATCATCATGTACGAATCGCCGGGCATGGGCTTACTCGACGCCGGCATCGGTCAATGGGTATTGGATCGTGCCCGCAAGCGGAGGCTCGGAACGGAGTTGCCGTTCGGCGAAGAAGAAGGCGAGCCGGTGGTGGTGAGATAAGGAAAAAGACGATGACGAGGAGGACGACTACAGACGACGCTCAGAGCCTGCGTGCTTTCCTGACCATGGTAGAGCGTGACTTTCCCGAGGAGCTACTGCGTATACGCGTCCCCGTGCGCCGCGAGCTCGACGTGACTTCGCTGGTCTTCGAGCTCGAGCGTGCCGGCAAAAGCCCGGTCGTGATCTACGAGAACGTCGAAAACTCCAAGATGCCGATCGTCACGAACATCGCGGGCAACCGGCGGCTGCTCGCGGCGTGCCTGGGTGTCGAACCGGCGGAGCTGCCGACCGCATTCCGCGAGCGCTGTCAGCGCTACATTCCATGCGAGACCGTAACGGCGGCGCCGTGGCAGGACGTCGTGATCGAAGGCGATGACGTCGATCTCACGAAGCTGCCGATCCCTCTGCACTTTTCAGTCGACGCGGCGCCGTATATCACTGCGGGTCAGATCGTCGCGCGCGATCCCGTCACGGGCGTCGATACGACGGGCTTTCACCGCCTGATGCTCAAGGGCAAGAACAGGCTCGGCATATCGCTGCATTCCCGCCGGCGCATGCACGAATTCCATCGCCGAGCCGCCGAGCGGGGGCAGAACCTTCCGGCCGCGATCACGCTCGGCATACATCCGCTGCACTACATGGGCGCGATGGTGTACGCGTATCCGCCGCACGTGCGGAAATTCGAAATCATCGGCGGGCTTTTCGGCGAGCCTTATCGCCTGGCGAGAACCGGCATCGACGGCCTCGAAGTGCCAGCCGGGGCCGAGATCGTGATCGAAGGTGAGATCCTCGCCGACGTGCACGAGCCGGAAGGCCCATTCAGCGAGTTCACGGGCTACGCCTCGTACCGCAGTACGCAGAACGTTTTCGTCGCCCACCGCATACGCATGCGGCGCGATGCGATGTTTCACTCGATCGTCTCGGGGATGTCGCAGGACCATATCCTCGTATCGTGTGTCACGCGAGAAGGCGAAATCCTCAATACGCTCCGCCGGAATCTGCCGAACGTGATCGCCGTGCACGTGCCGCACCGTACATGCGGCGCTTTCATGGCGATCGTCAAAATGAAGAAGACGGCGCAGGGTGAGCCCCAGCAGGCCATCATGGCGGCGCTCGGCACCGAGTTCTACACGAAGTACGTCATCGTCGTGGACGAGGACGTCGACATTTTCGACATGAGCGACGTCATGTGGGCGATCTCCACGCGCGTGCGCGCCGAGAAAGACATCGTGCTGATTCCCGGCTGCAAAGGCGCGATCCTCGATCCGACATCGGACCCGGAAACGTTTACGCTCACGAAAATGGGCATCGATGCGACGCGGCCGGTCGGGAAGGACTTCGCCGAGCGCCTCGTGATTTCGGACGAGCAGCGCGCGCGGGTGCGCGGTATCCTCGAGTCCGCTGGTGTAAAGCTTTGAAGCATGTGGATTCCAACATGAAAGTGAAAGACGTCATCTGCGCGGAAGGCCGGTCCGGTTACATGCACCGCGACCTTCTCGCGATCAAATCGGGTAAAGCGAAGCCGAACGGAAGTCTCTACGAAGGCGCGCCTATGTCCCCGGGCTTCACGCGCATCATCGAGCCTGCGACGATCATTTCGATGATGCTCGTGCTCGAAGACGGACAGATCGCGTTCGGCGACTGCGCGGACGTGATTCTTGCCGGTGTCGCCGGTCGCGACCCGGCGTTCAACGCGAAACACCATATGGATTACGTGCGCACCGAAGTCGCCGACGCGCTGCGCGGACGCGATGTTTCGCGGTTCAGGGAAAACGCGGAGGAGATGGACCGGTTCTCGCGAGGCGGCAAGCGGCTCCACACTGCGATCCGCTATGGCGTCAGCCAGGCACTGCTGCACGCGACCGCGTTGAGCCGCAAGGAAACGATGGCCGAAGTGATCGCGCGCGAGTATGGCAGCGCGATTTCGACCGAGCCGATTCCGATACTCGCGTCCTGCCATAAAGACGATGCAGGCCAGCTCGATCGTGTCATATTGAAGCGTGTGGGGCTACTACCGCATGGCTCCTTCCAGATCGTGAGCGAGCATATCGGCTTGCAAGGTGAAAAGCTCGCTTCGTTCGTGCGCGGCGTGGCAGCGCGGATCAAGGAAATCGGCGATCCGGACTATTCGCCCCGGATTCACGTCGACCTGTACGGCACGCTCGGCGAGCTTTTCGAGATGAAAGTCGAATCCATTGCGGAGTACCTGGGCAGGCTCCGCAAGGAGTCCGGCGCCTATCAGCTCCTCGTCGAATCGCCCATGATCGCGAAAACTCAGGAAGAGCAGATCGAGAAATTCAGCGGCCTTCGGAAGCGTCTGAGAGAGCAGGGGACCGACGTCGGCATCATCGCCGACGAGTGGTGCAACACTCTGCCGGATATCAAGCTCTTCTCAGAGGCCGAAGCGTCTGATTTCGTGCAGATCAAAACGCCGGACCTCGGCAGCATCCACAACACGATCGAGGCGGTGCTTTATTGCAAGGCGAATGGCATGGGTGCATGCCTCGGCGGCACGGCGAACGAGACCGACCACTCGACGCGCATTTCGACGCACATGGGGCTCGCATGTCAGCCCGATTTCATGCTCTCGAAGCCGGGACTCGGCGCCGACGAAGCGCTCATGATCCAGACCAACGAGATGGCGCGGACGCTGGCGATCCTGCAGGCACGGCGGCGCTCGGCATGAAGCTACTCTCACGTGTGGTATTCGTCGGAGCTGCGGCCGTTGTTTTCGCGGCGCCATCATTCGCGCAGCAGGACTATCCCCACCGTCCCATCCGGATGATCGTGCCGTACCCGCCCGGTGGCCCGACCGACATCATGGGGCGGCTCACGAGCGAAGTGCTCTCGAAACGCCTGAGGCAAAACGTTGTGGTCGACAATCGCGGGGGCGCTGCCACAGTGATCGGCGCGGAAATGGCCGCGCGCTCGCCGGCGGACGGTTACACCGTGCTCGTCTCGTCCGAAACTACGTTTGCGGTGACACCTGCGCTGAAAGACAAGCTGCCGTACGATCCGCAGCGCGATTTCGCGCCGATCTCGCAGCTTACGACGCAACCCTACGTGCTCGCCGTCAGCCCGTCGCTGCCAGTCAATTCGGTCTCGCAGCTCATCGCGCACGCCAAGGCCAATCCGGGCAAGCTTACGTACGGCTCCGCGGGAACGGGCAGTGCCAACCATCTCGCGGGAGAGATGTTCAAGCACGTCGCCGGCATCGAAGCGATTCACGTGCCGTACAAAGGCAACGGTCCCGCGATCGTCGATCTCATCGGCGGCCAGATTGCTTACATGCTGGGCAGCATCTCATCGCTATACCCTCACGCGAGCGCGAAAAAGCTGCGGCTGCTCGGCGTTGCAAGCGCGAAGCGCTCGGCCACCGCACCGGAAATCCCCACGTTCGCGGAAGGCGGCATGCCAGGCTATCAGGTGAGCGGCTGGAACTGCATCGTTGCGCCGCGGGGCACCCCGCCCCAGATCATCAAGCGTCTGAACGCGGAAATCGTTGCCGGGTTCAACCAGCCGGATGTGCTCGAGCGGCTGCGAAAGCAAAGCATCGAGCCGGTCGCGGGCACGCCGGATCAGCTCGCCGCGTTCATGAAGTCCGAGCTCACGCGCTACCGCAAGCTCATCAAGACCGTCGGGCTGACGGTGGAGTAACGACGATGGCAGCGGCATCCACGGCCACGCTCACCGAATGGCTCGCGGAGTTCTGGTCGGCTGCGCGCTACGAGGATTTGCCGCCGGAGACTATCCGGCTCGCGAAACGATTCCTGCTCGATACGCTCGCGGCGGGCATCGCAGGGGCCGGAACCGACGTCGCTGCAATCGTGTTGCGCGCCGTGCAGCGCTCGCTCGGAACGCAAGCGGGCGCGAGCGTGCTCTGGGGACAGTCCGCCACACTCCCAGCTCCCCAGGCTGCGCTCGTGAACGGCACGGCGTCGCACGCGCTCGAGCTCGACGACTTCGGCGGCTGTGGCCACTCGGGCGCGGTGGTGATCCCGGCGGTGTGCGCGCTTGCGCCGGGACTCACGGGAAAAGAGGCGCTGACCGCAATCGTTGCGGGTTACGACGTCGCTCAGCGCGTGACCGAGGGCGCGGGCGGTTATCGCGCACACAACGATCTCGGCTGGCATTCGAGCGGCACGTGCGGGAGCTTCGGCGCGGCGGCGGGCGCGGCGAAAGCGCTCAAGCTCGATCGTGAACGTTTTGCGGATGCGCTTGGCATCGCGGGCACTTTCACGGGCGGCATCTGGGCGTTCCTTGCTGACGGCGCGATGACCAAGCGCTTTCATCCCGGTAAAGCAGCCGAGACCGGCCTTTCGGCAGCGCTGCTCGCCGACGAAGGCATGACCGGGCCGCGGCAGGTTCTCGAGGTGGAATGGGGCGGTTTCTTCTCGACGTACGCGCGTGGCATCGCGACGCCAGAGGCGACGCTGAAAGATCTCGGCCGTGATTTCCGCATCGCCCGATCGGGCATGAAACCGTATGCATGCTGCCGGGGCCTCCACGCGACGCTCGATGCGCTGTTCGAGGTCATGCGCGAAACGGGCGCGAAGAGCACGGCAATCGCGCAAATGATCGTCCACGGCAACGAGCAGAATCGGTTGCAGTTCGACCGTCCCCGAGTCGGCAATCTGCTCGATGCGCAGTTCAGCTTTCAGTATGCGCTGGCCGTTGGCGCGATGAGCGGCCGTGCGACGCTCGACCAGTTCACGCCGTCGCGGCATAAGGAAGCCGAAGTTCAACGGCTGATGAGCGTGACCGAAGTCGTCGCGGACCGCGAGATGAAGGCAGGCACCTATCCTCCGCTCGAGATTCGGTTGAGCGACGGCCGCAGCATCGAGCGGCACATCGCGTTCGCGAAAGGTGCACCGGAAAATCCGCTTTCCGACGAAGAGCTGCGTCACAAAGCCGTTTCGCAGATCGAGCCGGTGCTGGGCGCAGAGCGCTGCGGACGGCTTCTCGAGTGCATCGCTTCGCTCGAGGATGTCCGCGATATGACGGAGCTCACCCGGCTGCTGGCAGCCTGACCCGGCGCACGCCCCGGCCTTGCCGGCAGCGATCGCCGCCGTTCACACAAATTTCACATTGCGGGGACTACGCTCGGCTGGCCGCCCTGTCTGGAGATGTAGCCATGGATCGCCAAAAAGTATCGAGCGCAATGATCGCAGCGCTCGCCGTTTTCGCGTTGAGCAGTTGCTCGGAAGTGTCCAACCGCGAAGACTTCGCGGCGGCGCTGAAGAACAAGACAGAAGCCGAGGTCGTCAAGTACGCAGGCAAGCCCGTGCAGATCGACCGCTCGGATCCGAACCGCGTCATGTACATTTACAAGTCGCGTACTCTCGATGTGCCGACGCGCAAGACCGATCCGGAAACGGACGTGATTCTCACGCCTTCCTCCGATGGTCAGCTTCACGTCGTCGAGGTGGTGTTCAAGTAGACTTCCCGCGCCGGCCCTACGGCGCTCCCGCGACGACCAGGCCCCCAGCGTTTGCGAATGTTCATGCCGCCGGGTCCCAGGTGAATTCCGCGCGTATCGCGCGCGAACCTCGTCCTTCAGCTGCTTGCCGGTTTCACGCCTGAGCTCGGCTTGAGGAGCTTCGCGGCAGCAGTGCAGTCGCCGCTGATGTGCTGCGATGGACCGCTCCGGGCCTCGCGATAGAATCCTCGGACGAGCACGTGGCATCGAGCGAAGATCCTCTATGGCAACGATAAACACCAGCGCGCTGCGGGAGGCGCTCACGCGCCTGATCAGGTCCGCGACCGAGCCGCTGGTCGAGATCGAAGTCGATCGCGCCCGGCTGCCTGCCCGGGCGATCGGACAGGTGCTTCGGGCAGAGGTCGTCGCGCAGCTGCCGAACGGACGGTCGATCGTCGACATACAGGGTGCGCCGTTCGATGTGAAGCTGCCGGTGCCGGTCCGCGCGGGCGACACGCTCGATTTCGAGGTCCTCGCGCTCGAGCCGCGGCCGACATTCGCACTGAGATCAGCGCCTCCGCCGCTCGTCGAAATCGCAGGAGATACGACCCGGCTGCCTGCGCGCGCCCCCGGTCAGGTCTTTCAGGGACAGGTCGTGGCGGAGCTGCCGAATGGGCGCTCGTCGATCGAAATACAAGGCGTTCGCTACGACGTGAAGCTGCCGATGCCCGCGCGGGTCGGAGACACTCTGCAGCTCGAGGTCCGCACGCTCGAGCCTCGCGTCACGCTGGCCGTCGTCACGAGTGCGGCGGTTCCGGCACGCGACCCGGTCGCGATGAGCGAATCGGTCCGTCGTCTTGCTGCGATCCTCGATCGCATTTCCGCTGCGCCTGTCCCTACGACGGCTGCGCCGCGGTCGCCGTCAGCTGGCACGCCGATTCCGATTGCAAATAGCGCGATCTCGACGCCGCCGCCGATAGTCACGGGTGCCGTACCAGCGCCAGCTCAGAACAGCACCCCGCCATCGTCACCGCCGGCGACTGTGATGCCGGCCTCCGATATAAGCGCCACAGACGCCACGCAGAGCGCGACGAACGTTGCGCGAGTGGTCGCATTGCCGCCTGGGGATACTGCGGCGCTTGCTGAAAACCTGAGGCTCGCGCTGACGCGCAGCGGCGTGTTCTACGAATCGCATCAGGCGCAGTGGGTCGCGGGGCAGCGTCCCCTCGAAGAGCTGATGCGCGAGCCGCAGGCTTCGCTCAGGCCCACCGGTGAGCCGATCCACCCGCAGACGATCGGGCTCGTACGACAGCAGCTCGAGATTCTGGACACCCGGCAGCTCGTGTGGCAGGGACAAGTCTGGCCCGATCAGTCGATGGAGTGGCGAATCGAAGAAGATCAACGCGGCGGCAAAGCGGCCGAGGATTTGCCGGTCTGGAGAACGTCCTTGCGGTTGACGCTTCCGCGGCTCGGGCAGGTGACTGCACTGCTCGCGATTCAGGGCGATGAGGTGCGTATCGCTTTTGCAGAGCTGGCAGCCGATACGCGGTCTGCTCTGAGAGACGGGCAGATAACGCTGCGCGACGCACTCGCGGGGGCCGGGTTGGCGCTGGTCGAAATGAAAGTCGAGCGCGATGAAACCTGAAGACGCGAAAAAGGCCGCCGTCGCGCTGACCTATGAAACAGGTTCGCCCGCGCCGCGCGTCGTCGCGAAAGGCCGAGGGCTCATCGCTGAAGAGATCATCAAGCGTGCGGCCGAAGCGGGGATATACGTCCACGAGTCTCCCGAGCTCGTCGGCCTGCTCATGCAGGTCGATCTCGACGACGCGATTCCGCCGCAGCTCTATGTGGCGGTGGCCGAGTTGCTCGCATGGCTTTATCGGCTCGAGAGTGGCGAAGAGGGCGTCGTCGCCTGAAGGGGTACGACCGCCTTTTGCAAACCCGAGCTTCCGCGATGGCTCCTGCGGTTTCATCCGTCGTGCCGGCCTTCCGGCGCAGGGCGAATTCGCGTCTTCGCGACGACGCCGGAAGGCGCAAACAGGATGACAAATTCGGCGGTGTCCCCGGGCCCCGCTTTTTCGGAAGCGCTTCGCGTCGCACGTGACGGCAGGCCACGCTTGCGCGAAGAGTCGTCGCCGAACCGATAAACCCAGACTTCGAAACCGGTCTCGAAGCTGACGACCAGAGTCTCTCCGAGCGCGGCGATAACGTCCGCCTTGGTGCTCTGGCCGACGACTACGGCGTCCTTGACCCGCTGTGGCGCGATGACCTTCGTGCGGGGGGACGTGACGACAGCGCTAGGAACGATAACCGACCGCGTCGCGCATCCGGCAAGGCAGAGCCCCAGCACGATAGCGGCGCCGATACGAACGACCATCGTCATCGAGACAATCCTCCGGATGCCGGAGACCGCGAGTCGTGCGCGGCAGGAACAGCGGCGTCATCCATATACTCGAACACGATGAGCGTATCGTTCGGCCAGCTTGGGTCGCCGAGCGGCGCATAGTAGGTCCGGTCGAGCAGCACCTCGCAATCGCAGTATTGCAGGTCGGTGGGCGTCATGGGATCGCGTGTGATCCCTGCGTAGAGAGAGTCGATCGACAGAACTTCTCTGCGGTTCCCCGCGACCAGCGTGGCACTCCATAAGGGGCGCTCGGCGAAAAAGAGGTAGTGAGGTTCGCGCTGGTTGCAATAGCCTGTCGTCGTCAGCGCCCTGATCATCCGTCCGAGCAGGTCGCGGACCTCCGAGACGAGGTCGGCTTCCATGCCGACCAGGCATTCCAGTCGAAGGTCACCCAAGCGCCGGGTGTTCGGCGGCAGACCGGGCGTGCGGATCTCGGTGCGCCAGGTCATGCTGCGCGCCTTGCGATCGGGCACCACGACCGCATCTTCCTTCAGCGCCCGCTCCGAGCGCTGCAAAGCAAACGTATTGTCGGAAGTGACCGGCACCGGTATCGCGACCCGCTCGCCGACGATATTTAGCGCGATGCCGTCCATGTTCGTGTCGCGGCTGCGGGGCAGCAGCTTGAAGCGCAGCGAGGCGTTAGGAGCGAAGCTGCTGCGCCTCTGCTCGAAGAGGTCCATGCCTCTGACGATCTTACGATAGGACTTTTCGACCGGATCACGGAGGGCGCTTACTTCGACCGCCGGCAACGTCGTGGCAGCCGCGCCCGTTTTTTCCTGGCGGTCCGCCGCATGCACCGTCCCGCAGGCGAGCACGATCGCAATGGGTATTGCGCCGGTAATCAGGCGAGATGGCCTTACAGGCATAGCGTGGACATGGAATCGAGACGCCCAAGGCATGCTGCAAGAACCGTTCGCGTGATCGCGCGTTTAATCACGTTGACGCATATCGGGCTGCGGCGTAAAACCGAAGAACCGAGGGTAGGTCCCACACTCAACGCCTCTCGGCTCGATCCGCTCCGCCGCACCGGACCATCCGATCAAGGCTGAGCAAAGCGCTGCCCCCGCATTGGCTTCAACTCAGGGAGGCAATCATGTCAGCTAGCGCACCTATATCTGCCCACGTTGCAGCATCGTGGGTTTCATCGTTTACAACCGACATACTGACATTACTGAAAACCTGGAAGTCCACGGTCATCCCGCTTCTTGGCCTCGCCGCCGCTTACGCTCCCACCGATGCGCACGGCTTGGCCATCCTTAGCGGTTGACTGCGCCGCGATTCGACGGCGTCAAAGCCCCAGCTCGGCCAGGCGCGGCGGATAAGGAAAGCGCCAGCGAAAAGGCCCCGATTTTACCCGGGCCGATACTGCCTGCACGCTTCGTGCTATCTTGGATTCACGTGTGTCGTCCGGCGCGGTCCAGTTGCCGGACGACAAGCAGCAGGAACATCGATGCCAGGCGGAATTGCGGTGCCTAGCCCGAACCTTCCTTCGTTCGAAAACATTCCCGCGAGCATCATCCTGCGGGAGATGTTCGACAGGGCGGATATCGGCATGGCGCTGACGGACATCGGCACGCGGCGCTTCCTGCGCGTCAACGCGAAGCTTTGCGAGATCACCGGCTACTCCGAGCGGGAGCTGCTCAATACGACGGCGATTGCACTGACGCATCCGGAAGACCGCACGGCGGATGCGGAAAGTTTCGAAGCTTACGTTCGGAAAGAGACCGACCTTCGAGTCATCGAGAAACGGCATATCCGCCGCAACGGCACGATCATCTGGGTGCACACGACGACTACGATCGTCCAGCTCGGCGACGTGCGCTGTTCGTTCGGCATCACCGAGGACGTGACGGAGCGCAAGGCCGCGGCCGCGGCGCTCGAGGCTGCGGAGCGTCGTAAGAACTATTTTATCGCGACGCTTGCACACGAGCTTCGCAACCCGCTCGCGGCCATCCGCAACAGCTCGATGCTGCTGCGGCAGCTGCCTCAAGCCGACGAGAAGGTCAAGCGGATTCACGACATCATCGATCGGCAGTCGCAGAACCTCGAGCACCTTGTGAACGATCTGCTGGACACCGCGCGGATCACCGCGGGCAAGATCACGCTCGACAGGAACTACGTTGGCGTCGCCGACGCGATCCACGAGGCGATCGAAACCGTGCATCACCAGTTCAGCGCGAACGGCCACCAGCTTTCGCTGTCGCTGCCTGCGCAGGAGATCTCGGTCTACGGCGACAAGCTGCGGCTCGTGCAGATTTTCGTCAACCTGCTCACGAACGCGATCAAGTACACCTCGGCAGGCGGACACATCGACGTGAGCACGACGGCCGACGAGCAGGAGACGGCCGTGACCGTAGCGGACACGGGCATCGGCATACCGCCGGAGCGCGTGCCCTACATATTCAATCTCTTCGAGCAGGCAGCTGAAACGCCCTCAGGTATGCACGGCGGCCTCGGCATCGGCCTCGCGATCACGAAGCGCCTCGTCGAGTTGCACGGCGGCAGCATCCATGTTCGCAGCCTACCCGGCCTCGGAAGCACGTTCACCGTCCGCCTTCCGCGCGCAGACAGACGCGTTCAGCGCGGCCAGCGGGAGGTCGTCGTGTGCCGGTCGCAGGCGCGTATCCTGGTGGTCGAAGACAATGCGGATGTCGCCGAAACCATGGCGCTCGTCCTCCGCGAGCGGGGCCACGAAATCCGCGTCGCGTCTGACGCTGCCAGCGCCGTGTCTATCGCGGAGGCATGGCCACCCGAGGTTTTCCTGGTCGATCTCGGTCTGCCTGACATTCACGGGCACGAGCTCGTCAGGCAGTTGCGGCGGAGCGACGCCACGGCGGACGCTTACATGATTGCCGTAAGCGGGTACGGGCAGCCGAGTGACATACGCGCTTCACTCGCCGCCGGCTTCGACAAGCACCTCGTGAAGCCCGTCGACTTCGACGCGCTCAATGCGATTCTCGATGCAGACCGCCGGCGCGGTTGACCTGCCGGCGATCCCGCTCTCCTAAGCCGCTTCCTCGAGGATTTCCCGCAGCACGTACGGCAGGATGCCGCCGTGCCTGAGATACTCGATCTCGATCGGCGTATCGGCGCGTAGCGTGAGCGAGACTTTCTTCGTACTGCCGTCTTTTCGGCGGATCGTGAGCGTCACGTCCTGTCCGGGCCTGAGCTCACCTTCGACGCCGGAGAGATCGAACGTCTCGCTGCCGTCGATGCCGAGCGACGCCACGCTGTCGCTGCCTTTGAACTGGCATGGCAGGACACCCATCATGATGAGATTGGTGCGATGGATGCGCTCGAAGCCGCGCGCGACGACGAACTTCACGCCGAGAAGCTGCGGACCCTTGGCCGCCCAGTCACGTGAAGACCCGGTGCCGTATTCTTCGCCGGCGAGAACGGCGAGCGGAACGCCTTCGCGACGGTAACGCTCTGCGGCCTGATGGATACCCATCTGTTCGCCGCTCGGCTGATGCACCGTGACGCCGCCTTCGACGCCGGGCACCATGAGATTCTTGATGCGCACGTTTGCAAACGCGCCGCGCACCATGACTTCGTGATTGCAGCGCCGTGCACCGAACGTGTTCATCTCGCGTGCCTTGTGCTCGGTCAACCATTGTCCCGCGGGTGAGGTCGCTTTGATCGGTGCGACAGGGCTGATATGGTCGGTCGTCAGGGAGTCTCCGTAAATACCGAGTGTGCGCGCACCTTTCACATCCGTGAGTTTCCCCGGCTCGAGTCCTACGCCCTGGAAGAACGGCGGCTCGAGAATGTAAGTCGACTGCGGGTCGTAGCCGAACGTCGCGCCCTTGCTTTCGGGGATCGCATCCCAGAGCTCCCTTGCGCCGGCGAGATCGCCGTATTCCCGGCGGAATTTCTCGGCGTCATTCGCGAACCTGAGGACGGCCGCTATTTCCGAGTCGCTCGGCCAGATGTCCTTCAGGTAGACGGGCTTGCCGTCCTTACCCGTGCCGATCGGGTCCTTGTCGGTGTCGATGCGCACCGTGCCGGCGAGCGCGAACGCCACGACCAGCGGCGGACTCATCAGGAAGTTCGCCTTGAGGCTCTGGTGGACGCGCGCTTCGAAGTTGCGGTTGCCCGACAGTACCGCGCACGCGACGACATCATTTTTGACAACGGTATCCTCGACCGCCTCGTCGAGGGGGCCTGCGTTACCCATGCAGGTCGTGCAGCCGTAGGCGACGACGTGATAGCCGAGCTGCTCGAGGTAGGGCATGAGGCCCGCGTCGCGCAGATACGAAGTCACCACTTTCGATCCCGGCGCGAGCGAAGTCTTCACCCGCGGGTGCACCTTGAGGCCTTTCTCAACCGCTTTCTTTGCGAGGAGACCGGCGGCGAGGAGGGCGTTCGGGTTCGAGGTGTTCGTGCACGACGTAATCGCCGCGATCAGCACATCGCCGTGGCCGACGTCGACGCCTGCGCGTTGCGTACCGTAGCGGTTCACGAGCTCGGCCGCCGGTTTGCCGTAGCCTTTCTCGGCGACCGCCGTGGAGAAGAGCGTGTCGAAGCGGCTCTTGATCTTGGGAAGGTCGATGCGGTCCTGCGGGAATTTCGGGCCGGAGACGCTGGGCACGACTTTGGAGAGGTCGAGCTCGATCACGCGGCTGTAGTCGATCTCGCCTTTGCGCGGGATGCCGAAAAGGCCTTGTGCCTTGAAATACGTCTCGATGGCTTCGACCTGCTCGGCCGGACGACCGGAGACGCGGAAATAGTCGATCGTCTTCTCGTCGACGCCGAAAAAGCCGATCGTCGCGCCGTAATCAGGCGACATGTTCGCAACGACCGCCCGGGCGGGTGCCGTGAGCGATGCGGCGCCTTCTCCGAAGTATTCGACGAACTGGCCGACGACTTTGTTCTTGCGCAGGAGCTCGGTCACCGTCAGCACGAGGTCGGTCGCGGTGACGCCTTCGCGAAGCCGGCCGGTCATGTGCACGCCGACGACGTCAGGCGTCAGGAAGTACATCGGCTGTCCGAGCATGCCCGCCTCGGCTTCGATCCCGCCCACGCCCCAGCCCACGACGCCGATGCCGTTCACCATCGTCGTGTGGGAATCGGTGCCGACGAGCGTGTCGGGATAGTAGATACCGTCCTTTTCCCACACGCCGCGCGCGAGGTACTCGAGGTTCACCTGGTGCACGATGCCGTTGCCGGGCGGGACGATCCGGATGCCGCCGAAAGCCTGTTTGCCCCATTTGAGAAATGCATAGCGCTCGCCGTTTCGCTGGAACTCGAGCTCCATGTTGCGCTCGATGGCGTCGGGTTGGCCGCTCACGTCGACTTCGACGGAATGATCGACGACGAGGTCGACAGGTACGAGCGGCTCGATGCGCGTCGGATCTCCGCCGAGCCTCTTCGCGGCGTTACGCATGGCCGCGAAATCGTTCAGCGACGGGAAACCGGCCATGTCCTGGAGGAGGATGCGTGCGAGCACGAACGGGATCTCGGCGGTCCGCTTCGCAGTCGGGGCCCATCCGGCAAGCTCGCGCACATGCTCTTCGGTAACGCGCTTGCCATCGCAATTGCGCAGCACCGATTCGAGCACGATGCGCAGCGACTGCGGCATGCGGGAGATATTGCCCAACCCGGCCGCCTGCAGCGCGGCCAGCGAGTAATACCGGCCTTTGCGGCCGGACGGGAGAGGAAGGTCCTTCAGCGAATCGAAGAGATTGTGTGGCATCGGTCAAATGCCCTTCTGAAGAGGTTTCGCCGCCTTGTACTGCGCGAACGAGCGGCTTTTGTATGCACCGCTCGTGACGAATTCACCGAGCAGCAGAAATTCCTGAGGCGTTTCCAACGGCCCCACGATGCGCACGATCTCGGCGCCCGTCAAGTCGGTGAAAACGAACGTCGGCGTCCCCCTTACTTTCATCGCTTGCGCGTACGTTTTCTCCGTGAGATCCCGTCCCGCGAAATCCCGGAGCGGCACCGATCCGTGAATGTCGACGGGCAAGCTCACGAAATTGTTCCGGTAGTAGTCCTGCACCTCTTTGCGGTTGAAGACGTGCTGCTTCATGTGCCGGCAGCCGGGACAGCCTTCCTGCTCGAAGAACAGCATCAGCGCGCGCTTGCCGCCTGCGCGTGCGTCGGCGAGCTCGGCTTTGAGGTCACCGGTGTTGAGGCTGAAGAGGGAGCTGTGCGAATCCGGCGCAGCCGCGCAGGTGACGGGCAATAACGTGACGAGCAGCAGCCGCAAGAAATGACGGACCATCCCTCGTCACTCTTTCCCGTCGCTCGTTCTCATCACCCGTCTCGTCACCTTTTAAACAACGAAGAGGTCGACGAACTCGTTCACCGGCATCGCTTCCAGCGCTTTCGCGTTGCTGCAGACGTCCCAGATCGCCTGCTGCTGCTTTGCGGCAAACCGCCGCGCGAGGTTGGTGCGGAACTTGGCTTCGAGCAGAGGTATGCCGTCTTTGCGTCGACGGCGATGGCCGATCGGATACTCGACAGCGACTTTCGACGTGCTGGTGCCGTCCTTGAAAAACACCTGCACCGCATTCGCGATCGAGCGTTTCTCCGGATCGAGATAGTCCCGCGTCCACGCCGTGTCCTCGACGCACTCCATCCTGGCGCGCAGCGCGTCAATGCGCGGGTCCGTAGCAACGTCGTCCTCGTAATCCGCAGCCGTAAGCGCGCCTTTCATGAGCCCGATCGCCGTCATGTACTGAATGCAGTGGTCGCGATCCGCGGGGTTGTACAGCGGCCCCTTCTTGTCGATGATGCGAATCGCTGATTCGTGCGTCGTGATGACGACTTTCTCGATGTCCTGCAGGCGATCCCGCACCTGACTGTGGAGTGCCACCGCACATTCGACTGCGGTCTGCGCGTGAAACTCGGCGGGAAACGAGATCTTGAAAAGCACGTGCTCCATCACGTACGAGCCATACGGCCGCGGAAACGTGAAGGGCTTCCCTTTGAAAAGCACGTCGTAAAAGCCCCACGTCTTGGCCGTGAGCGCGGAGGGATAACCCATCTCGCCTTTTTGCGCCATCAGCGCAAGCCGCACGCCGCGGCTCGTCGCATCGCCCGCGGCCCAGGATTTGCGCGAGCCCGCGTTCGGTGCATGCCGGTAGGTGCGCAGCGACTGCCCGTCGATCCACGCATTCGAGATCGCATTGACCGTCTCGTCGAACGAGCAGCCGATCATGTTCGCCGTGACAGCGGTCGTCGCCACTTTCACGAGCACGACATGGTCGATCCCGACGCGGTTGAAGCTGTTCTCCAGTGCGATCACCCCCTGGATTTCGTGCGCCTTGATCATGCCGGTGAGCACGTCGCGCATGGCGAGCGGCGCTTTGCCTGCGGCGACGCGCGTGCGAGAGAGCCAGTCGGCCGTCGCCAGGATGCCCCCGAGGTTGTCCGAGGGGTGGCCCCATTCGGCCGCGAGCCATGTATCGTTGAAATCGAGCCAGCGAATGATGGCGCCGATGTTGAATGCCGCCGTCACCGGATCGAGCTGATACGAAGTCCCCGGGACTTTCGCGCCGTTCGGCACGACGGTACCCGGCACGATAGGCCCGAGCAGCTTCGTGCAGGCGGGATACGTCAGCGCTTCGAGTCCGCAGCCGAGCGTGTCCATGAGACACAGGCGGGCGGTGTCGTAGGCTTCCGGGCTTTCGATCTTGTACTGGGTGACGTACTCCGCGATGTCGACCAGGACCTTGTCGGGGTCGGGGCGAACGTTGGAAACGGCTGTGCTCATGATTTAGCGCTTATCGATCGGCACGAATTTGCGCGCCTCGGGTCCTGTGTACACGGCGGTCGGGCGAATGATCTTGTTGTCGATCCGCTGTTCGATGACGTGAGCGGCCCAGCCCGCGGTGCGCGAGACAACGAAAATCGGCGTGAACATGGGCGTCGGGACGCCCAACTTGCTGTACGACACGGCTGAAAACCAGTCGAGGTTCGCGAACATCTTTTTCTCGCGCATCATCACGGCTTCGATGCGCTCCGCAATTTCGAACAATTTCATGTCGCCGACGTCTGCGGAGAGCGTGCGCGCGACTTCCTTGATGATCTTGTTGCGCGGATCGGCAATCGTGTAGACCGGATGGCCAAAGCCGATGACCGTCTCTTTGTTCCGTATGCGCGTGACGATGTCGTTCTCGGCGTCTTCCGGTGTCTCGTAACGATTCATCACTTCGAAGCCGACTTCGTTCGCGCCGCCGTGCTTCGGACCGCGGAGCGCGCCGATCGCGCCGGTGATCGCGGAATACATGTCGGAACCGGTGCCGGCGATCACGCGTGCCGCAAAGGTCGAAGCGTTGAACTCGTGCTCAGCGTAGAGATTGAGCGAGGTGTGCATCGCGCGCATCGACAGCGGCGTCGGCGGCCGACCGTGGAGCAGGTGCAGAAAGTGCGCGCCGATCGAGTCGTCGTCGGTCTCGATTTCGATCCGCCGTCCATTCGTGCTGTAGTGGTACCAGTAAAGAAGCATCGGCCCGAAGGAGGCGATGAGGCGATCGGCGATATCGCGTGCGCCGGGCAGGTTGTGATCGTCTTTTTCCGGCAATGCAGTGCCGAGCGCCGAACAGCCCGTGCGCATGACATCCATGGGATGCGCGCCCGCCGGAATCTGTTCGAGCACGTTGCGCACG